>JACXTT010001744.1_pt1 | contig 35730 bp, 38 predicted proteins | sample 9270951 | NCBI WGS metagenome assembly JACXTT01 (sample SAMN15532306, study PRJNA645909) | rock metagenome | isolation source: weathered quartz diorite | place: Puerto Rico | collected 2017-06-21 | reverse complement strand
GAACTGCCTGACTTGCCCTCTACTACATTTGCCCCTATCGAAGTAGCACTTCGCAAAAGCTGATCAAATATTGAGAAGTGTATCCTCTCAAACTTAACCTCCGAAATAAAACCTACAATATCTTTGGAAAACTGATAACATCTATGTTTGATATTCTAAGGCTTTTCACTCAATCTTATTCTTTTATTTTTTGACTTTTAACTTTTTAATTTTGACTTAACTCGCCGCCGGGGCAGGTTCAGGTGTTGGTAACGGGTCAGCATAATGCGCTAAGCCAAAATTACCAGATATAGCTGCTGAAGGATTAGTTACATGCCATTCAAACTCATCGCGGAAATGGCGTATCGCGCTGGCCACAGGCCAGGCTGCCGCATCGCCCAACGGACAAATGGTGTTACCTTCAATTTTTTTAGATACATCAACCAACAGGTCCATGTCGCTCAATTTACCGTGACCGTACTCCAACCGGTGCAGCACTTTTTCCATCCAGCCGGTACCCTCGCGGCAAGGCGAACACTGCCCGCAACTTTCGTGATGGTAAAAACGGGTAAAATTCCAGGTATTGCGAACGATGCACTGATCCTCGTCGAACGCGATAAAACCACCTGAGCCCATCATGGTGCCGGTAGCAAAACCACCATCAGATAACGACTCGTAGCTCATTAAGCGCGGTGCCAAAGCTGCTGTTTTTAAAAACAGGTTAGCAGGTAATATCGGTACTGACGATCCACCGGCTACTACCGCTTTTAAGTGTTTGCCATTTGCAATGCCACCGCAATATTCGTCCGAGTATAAAAATTCTTCAACCGGTAACCCTAAGTCAATTTCGTAAATGCCAGGTTTAACAATATTACCCCCAGCCGAAATGAGTTTAGTACCTGTACTGCGGCCAATACCAATTTTGGCATACTCGTCGCCGCCATCGCGTAAAATTGGAACTACTGCGGCAATTGATTCCACATTGTTAACAACGGTTGGGCAGCCCCATAAACCCGCTATAGCCGGAAAAGGTGGTTTAATGCGTGGGTTGCCACGTTTACCTTCCAACGACTCCAATAACGCAGTCTCTTCGCCGCAAATGTAGGCGCCGCCACCGGGCTGTACATACAGTTCAAGGTCGTAACCGGTGCCTAAAATATTTTTACCTAAAAAGCCTTTTGCTTTTGCTTCGGCGATGGCTTTTTCAAGGATTCGTATCTGGGGCATCATTTCGCCGCGAACGTAAATGTATGATACATTGGCACCCAGCGCAAAACTCGAAACAATCATCCCTTCGATCAATAAATGCGGGATGTAGGTCATCAGGTAGCGGTCTTTAAAAGTACCCGGTTCCGACTCATCTGCATTACATACCAAATAACGTGCACGGCCTTCGGGTTTGGCTAAAAAGCTCCATTTCATCCCGGTAGGGAAACCTGCACCACCACGGCCACGCAAGCCCGACTTTTTCACCTCTTCAACTATCTCTTCGGGCGTTAATGTTTTTAAAGCTTTTTCGACAGTAGCATAGCCGCCTTTTGAGCGGTAAACATCAAAGGTGTTGATGCCGGGTACATTGATATGTTCTAATAAAAGTTTGCGTCCCATGGTACTAATATATCCTTTTAGTAAGCTTGTAATAGTTAATATGCCTTAATATACAGGTTATAAGGGCTATACTGAGCAACGGTATAAATATGATGGGGTACTGCTGTAACCCGTCGGTTGCTACGATGCTGGTTAACGACCCCACAAACAAAACATCTGATAATATTAAGGTTGCGGAAGTCATCGCGTCAGTTTTTTGCCTTTGCCGTTAGATCTGTTATTAAAGTATCCACCTTTGCGGGTGTTAAATTTTCGTAAAAAGTATATTCGGGGCCAATTTGCAATACCGGGCCAAAGCCGCAGGCTGCAAGGCACTCTACACCGCGCCAGCTAAACAGGCCGTCGGCAGTAACTTCGCCTTCTTTTACCCCTAATTTACTTTCAATATAGTCCATTATTTTTTCGGCGCCCACCAGGCAGCAAGGCCCTGTGCGGCAAACCTCCAACAAATATTTGCCTTGCGGCCGCATTAAATACATGCTGTAAAACGTTGCCACCTCGTATACCTCTATCGATTGTATCTCCAGGTAACTGGCAACGCTATCCATAGCAGGGGCGCTTACCCAGCCGTATTCGGCTTGTACCAAATGCAAAATAGGCAGCAGGCCGGCTTTTTGTTTTCCTTGCGGATAACGGCTCACCACATCATCAAATTTGGCTATCAGCTCAGGCGAAAACTCAACCGGAGCCTGTTTTTCTTCAACTCTAAGCATCTAATTCTCCTGCTATAACATTTAAACTACTCATGTTTATGATGGCATCCGACAGTAACATGCCGCAGCTCATAGGCGCGTACATTTGGTAATTGATAAAGCTTGGCCTGCGGAAGTGCAGCCTGTACGGCGAGCGGCCACCATCGTTAACCAAATAAAAACCCAGTTCGCCGTTAGCACCTTCAACTGCATGGTATACCTCGGTTGTTGGGGTATCAATTTCGCCCATCACTATTTTAAAGTGATAGATGAGGGCTTCCATATTGTTGTAAACTTCTTCTTTTGGCGGTAGGTAAAACTCGGGCACGTTGGCGTGGAAGATACTTGCATCTTCTTTTTCAATTTTAGCCATGGCCTGTTCTATCATGCGGATGCTTTGCCACATCTCCTCGTTACGCACCAAAAAGCGATTGTATACGTCGCCGTTGCTGCCAACGGGCACTTCAAAATCAAAATCCTGGTAGCTGCTGTATGGTTCCTGCGCACGTACGTCATAATCAACACCGGCAGCGCGTAATAACGGACCACTCCAGCTATAGCTTAAAGCGGTTTCGGCAGTTACCGCGGCAACATCTTTGGTGCGGTCAACAAATATGCGGTTGCGGGTAAATAAAGCCTCAAACTCTTTTAATACCGGCGGGAAACCGGTTAAGAACGATTTTATCTTGGCGAAAGCAATATCGTTAAAATTACGCTCAAAACCGCCTATGCGGCCAATGTTAGTGGTTAAACGCGAGCCGCAAATTTCCTCGTAAATTTCGTAGATGTGCTCGCGCCATTGCATCATGTATAAAAAGCCTGTAAACGCGCCGGTATCAACACCCAATACGCCGTTACACACGATGTGGTCGCTTATGCGGGCCAGTTCCATAATGATAACGCGGAGATAATCAACCCGTTTTGGCAACTGAATACCCAACAGTTTTTCGACCGTCATGTGCCAGCCCATGTTGTTGATGGGCGATGAGCAGTAGTTTAAACGATCCGTAAGCGGGGTTATCTGGTAAAAAGGGCGGTGCTCGGCAATTTTTTCGAAAGCCCGGTGTATATAACCAATGGTTGATACGCCGCTTACAATACGTTCGCCGTCAAGTTCCAGCACGTTTTGAAAAACGCCGTGGGTAGCCGGGTGCGTTGGCCCTAAGTTTAGGGTCGAAAGCTCGTTTTGCGGATCGTTATCTGTAAAAACAGGATGATTTTGCATTCTTTATTGAATATTATCTTCCAAAGAAATAATCTTTTTTATCTATTCTGTTCGGGTCTTCCAGCGGGTATTCTTTACGCATCGGGAAAGCCGTCATATCGTCAACATTTAAAATACGGCGCAGATCAGGGTGCCCGTCAAACAATATCCCAAAGTAGTCGTAAGTTTCGCGTTCCATCCAGTTGGCACCATCCCAAATGTTAACCGCTGTTGGGATATGTACATCATCGGTACTTAAACCAACTTTAATACGGATACGCACACCACCGGCAAGATTATGCACATGGTATACCACCGCAAACTGTTTTTCCTTTTCGGGATAGTGGATGGCGGTAATATCGGTAAGGTGGATAAAATTAAGCTCGTTTTTTAATACAGTGAGCACCTGAATGATGTTATCACGACTGGTTTCTATGGTCAGCAAGCCGAAAGGTTCGCCTTCGTTGGTAAAAACATCACCAAGTTTTGCAGTAAGCTGCTGTAACAGGTCTTCGTTAGATACTTTGGCCATTATTGTATTCCGTATTTAGCTAACAGGTCGCGGTATGATGGGTCGTTCCTACGGCGGCCCGATTCGGTTTGTGCGAGTTTCTGGATATTCATAAAACCATCAATAATGGCTTCGGGGCGTGGCGGGCAGCCGGGTACGTACACGTCAACAGGGATGATCTCGTCAATACCCTGTAAAACCGAATAGGTATCAAATATGCCCCCGCTTGATGCACATGCGCCAACGGCCATTACCCAGCGTGGTTCGGCCATTTGCAGGTATACCTGGCGCAACACCGGAGCCATTTTTTTGGCGATGGTGCCCATAACCATTAGCAAATCGGCCTGGCGGGGCGAAAAGCTTAAACGCTCGGCACCAAAACGGGCAAGGTCATAATGCGAGCCCATGGTTGCCATAAACTCGATACCGCAGCATGAAGTAGCAAACGGGAGCGGCCATAACGAATATGAACGGGCAAGCCCTACCGCCTGATCAAGCCGGGTGGCAAAAAATCCGGAACCTTCAACACCGGGCGGGGCTGCTACTATTTGAATATCACTCATACCTTTTAATATAAAAAACCCATCTTAAAAAGATGAGTACAAAATTAACAATTATATCTTCAACCGTGTTAAAAAAACACTAAGGGGAATATTTGGAATCGTTCTAATTAATCCCAATCTAAAGCGCCTTTTTTAAGGATATAAATAAAACCCAAAAGCAAGGTTGCCATAAAAATGAACATCTCTACCATACCGGTGCGGCCAAGGTCGTGAAAGTTAACGGCCCAGGGGTACATAAATATAACCTCGACATCGAACAGCACAAACAGGATAGCTACCAAAAAGTACTTGATGGAGATAGGTGTACGGGCGTTACCGATAACTTCGATACCCGATTCAAAGGTGCTTAGCTTATCGCTGGTTTTACGTTTGGGGCCAAGTTTATGTGTGGCAAACATGGTTGCTACTACAAACCCTATGGCAACTACCATCTGGAAAATGATGGGCAGGTAATTAACGGGAAAGCTTTGTAATTCCATGCGGCAAATATATAGAGTTTAAAATAAAAAAGCCCCGAATAATCGGGGCCTTTTTTATTTTATTTGCTTTTTGCCGGTGGTGTTGGTGTTGCGGGTGGCGTTGGTGCCCCTGCCCCCGGGTGGCGCTGGTAATAAGCCACAACCTGCTTATTAGCCGGATCGATCTCTTTTGCTTTGGCCCAATATTCAGATGCCTTGGCATCATCTTTAACTGAAAGCTCATAGTGGAAAGCCAAATAGATGTACGCCTCTAACAGCGTTTTTTTGTTGCTCGCATCCGGTGCTCCGGCTTCTGCAATATATTCTTCGTAAAATGGTTTTGCGTAGCCTTTGTATTTGGCACGATCATCCGACTCGCGGTCGTCGGCGTTACGCGCCCTAAGCAACGTTACACTGGCGTAGGCTTTTGGCGCATGGTGGTTCGCGTAGCTTAAAGCCGTGTCGGCTTTTACCAAAAGGCTGGTATCGGGCGCAACCTTTGTTTTTGCATAAATTTTTTGTTGGGCTTCAAAAGCATAATTATAAGCGCGGCCCATTTTCAAATAATCGTTCAAGGTATGGTTACGCGATTTGTTAATATAATCGTTATACGATTGGGCAGCGTCCAGATATTTGCCTTGGGCGTATTGAGCGGCAGCAATTTCGCCATATAGCGCTGTGTTTGAGGTATCTAATGCTAAAGCCTTTTTTAAGTTTAGGATACCCAACGAATCCTGGCCGGTAGTTTTTATCTGTGCACGGCCCAGGTAAATATAATCGCCGGGGATAATGCGCTTGGCATCGGCCTTGCTCATCCAGGTATTCATGGCGTTTATAGCGGCAGGCTCGTTCCCATTTTCGTGAGCAGCATAACCTAAATAGCGGTAAACGCGTAGGTCTTTACTATCTATTTTTGATAGTTCGTTAGCTTCCTGCTCTAAAGTTTTCCAGTCTTTGGCGAAAACCAAAAAATCTTCATAACGGAAACGCGACTCAATTGACCTATCTGTCAGGTCCAGGTATTTTTTATAATTGTCTACCGCTTCTTTATCTTTTACAGCGGTCAGTTTCGGGTCCGCAGCCTGCAAAAGGTCGGTTTCGGCCATTTCGCGGTACGCGGGGCCATAGTTAGGATCAAGTGCAACAGCTGCTTTAAAACCTGCAAGGGCATCATCAAAGTTACCGGCTCCTTTAATTAAAACGGCTTTTGCTACTTTAATGCTTGGCGAGTTAGGGTCAAGTGTTTCGGCATCGGCATAGTTTGAGTACGCGTGGTTTGCATCGTTATCAAGCGAGTACGCGTCGCCAAGGGTAACAAACAGTTCAGGGTCTTTCGATGGGTTTTTGCCGCCCAGCGTTTTTGCTTTTTCTAAAACAGCAATAGCCGCTTCGGCTTTTTTGGCATTGGTTGGTTTTAATAAATATGCCTTACCAATGTACACGTAAGGTTTGGTATCCTTACCGGCAAGCAGCATAGCTTTATCAAAATTGCCTGATGCAGCTGCCTGGTTTTTGTTTACCAGGTCAACAGCTCCTAAACCAACTACGTTTAACGCTGATTTGGGGTTGGCTGCAAAACCCTTATCAAATACAGCTTTTGCCGAATCGGCATAATCCTGTTTTAAATATACCCAACCCAGGTAAAAAAAGTTATCAGCGTTGGTGGGCTGTGTAACGGTCAGGTTTTTCAGCATTGATTTAGCTTTTTGATATTGTTCGGCGTCAATTGCTTTTTTGGCGTCGGGCAGACTTTGCGCAAAAACTGATGAACCTATCAATATCAGGCCAGATACTGCTATTACTTTGTTTATTACTCTCATGGCTATCAATTTTTATAATTACAATTCTCTTTTTTAATCTTTTCCTATTCTTATTTCGCGGGTTGGTATCGAGTCGGGCAACAAGCCTGAGCGTAATACTATCCGCTGGCCGCGTTCGCTTAGCAAAAATGAAGCTAAACCCTTGGCCAATCCCCGTTTACCGGTACTGTTGATAATATACAGGCCCCGTACCAGCGGATATTGCCGCATGGCAAGTGAATTTTGCGAGGGCGTATAATAACCTTTAGGGTCGTCTTTATTATCTTCATCTTTAACACCTACCATCCTGATGTTGTTTACCAGCGCTGCATAATCTTTATCCGGCTCAAGCAACCAGCTATAACTTATAAAGCCAATTGCCTGCGGGTGTTCACTTACATACTTTATTACATCAACGTTTGATTTAAGGGCATATATATTTTTTTGCGTAAATTGACTATTACCTGATAAATCTTTTAAGTACCGTGTTATACTCGAATTTGGATTGTCAAAAACAATATTCTTATCTGTTTTTGACTTTCCGTTCAATATTTTCTTCACTTCGGCAACCGATGATAAGGTATCGGCCGACGCTTTATTAACGATCATGGCTACAGCATCGTAAGCAAAACAATTGATCTCGGGCGGTAGCGTACGTTTGTATAACAACTGTAACTCTGGTTTCGTCAAATTACGGGCCAAAATCGCTACCCTGATGCTATCGTTCAAAAAAAGCCTTAACGCATCGTTTTCTGTTTTATAAATTATCTGAGGTTTAGCTTCCTGATTTAGCGCTTTAAATATATAAAGTTCCTGGTCCAAGAGTGGCGAAAAGGATTCGTCGGCTAATATTTGCGCCGTACCTTTCAGAAAAGTATCCTGCTCGTCACTTTTTTTGGCTTTTTGCTGGCAGGCTTCAACCAAAGCTAATAAAGCCAGCCCCCCGCATAATATCCATGATCTACTCCTCATCAGGCCGTTTTTTTAATAATCTCGAAAACCGGAGAACCGAATACACCACAATTAACGAACCAAATAAAACTTTTTGATATTTGGGTAATTCCAACGGGATCACCCCCCAAATGATCATTGCTCCTAATACTAAAAAGCAAATAAAAGTAACCACTCCTAAAATAAGGAGAAACCGCCTTGTGAGCGATTTCTCCTTATCCTGATATCTATGTAACATTTAATTGTTATTGATCGCCCAAGCTAAAGTTTACAGGCACGGTGTACTGTACACGTACAGGTTTTCCGTTTTGTATGCCCGGCTTCCAATGCGGCGATATTTTTAACACACGTTCAGCCTCATCACCCAAACCACTGCCCGGGTCGCGAACTATTTTAATATCGGTTAAGCTACCATCACGTTCAACAACAAAGGTGATGTATACTTTACCCTGGATATTGTTCTCTTTAGCCATCGCCGGGTATTTGATGTTTTTTTGCAAAAACTTACCAAAAGCGGCTTCGCCACCCGGGTACTCAGGGTTAATTTCCACTGCCGAAAACACGGTGTTATCAACAGCTTCGGTTACGTTCTTAACGTCGGCATTACCTACCGGCTCATCAATTCGTACTTCCTGGTTAGGGTCGCCTTTTTGCTCTTTCTGACCCGGATCTGCTACCTCTAATTGCTTTTCGGTAGGCGGATCTTTTTCGCGCACCTCGTTATCTGGTTTTACAACCGGAGGAGGGAAACGCACCTGGTCAACCTTAGGTTTTGGCGGTTCTTTGGGTGGCGGCGGCGGTGGTTTTGCGGCATCAAGCGGCGGAGGTGGTTGAAGCACCACGTCGGTCACTTTAAGTTTCGGGTCTGCTTTCGGAATAAAGCCTTGTATCTTGTTCCAAATGGTTGGCGATGCAAGCACAAAAACGAAGAATGCAACAGCTATCAAGAGGGCCTTATTGGTATTCCGCGGGTTCTCTTTGCGTAGCTCGTATGCTCCGTATGCCTGATTACGTCCCTTAAAAACAACATTCAGCCATTCCGGATTAAATATATCTAATTTTGATCCTATCATTTTGTTGGACTGTTGTATTAATTAACGGTTAATTATTCTTTTTTACTAATTAGTAGTTGCCGTCCCGTTTTAACAGGCCGACTTCTACAGCTGAAATATCCACAATGGCGTGACGCTCAATACCTGTAATGTTCAGCTCGTCAAGGGCCGACACCAAATCGTTATAATTTGAGTGATCGCTTGGTTTAACAATAACGATCATATCCTGCCCGCCATGCGACTTTTTAATTTTGTCCGAATTTTCGATCAGAGCCTTCCGCAAACCATCTTTACCAAAGTGATCGGTAGTTGGCGGCGTATCGCCGGGTAGGCCTACAAACCATTCAACTTTGTCGTTAGCGCCTAACAGTATGGTCATGGTACGGGTTGCCGGTACGGGCAACTGGTCGTTTTTCTCATCCTTATCCGGCATTACCAGGTCCATTGCCTTAGGTTTTAACAGGGTAGTGGTCAGCATAAAGAAAGTGATCAACAAGAATGCCAAATCAACCATCGCGGTTAAGTCAACCCGCGTTGATGCCTTTTTTGACCTTACCTTGCCACCCTTATGCCCGCCGCCACCTCCGCCGGTATTTAATTCTGCCATTTTTTTATGTTTTACAGGCCTCCTTTAGACGCCGTGATTAAACTGAATTTGTTAACTTTTTGTTTCTGTAAGATCGCGATGATCTTGCCGATGGTTGGATATTCCTCTTTCTTATCGCCTTTAACGCATATCAGCAAAGCTTTGTGATTAAGTACCACATCCGCAGTACGGGCCTGTTTTACCCAGTTAAACAACTGGTTACTCACCGAATCGGTTGGTATACCACTTTGCACAATGGTTTTGGCTTTTTCGGGTTCGTTGATCAGTGCATCCAGGTAAGGTTTTAACTGGGTGATATCCATACCAAAGCTTGGCAAGGTAATAAACATCGCTTTTTCTTCGGGCGTAAAAGTGATCTGATATAATTTGCCCACTTCATCCAGCATCATGCTGCGTATTTTATCGCCTTCGACGCTAAAAAACACTTTACCGCTACCAACAGTAAGCGTTGCCGTATTTTCTTCGGGCAATACCACGGTTTTGGTATAAGCGGGTATAGCCACAGGCACCGGATCGTCGGCTTTAAATTTAGACGTCATGATGAAAAACGTAAGCAACAAAAATGCCACATCGCACATGGCGGTCATATCGGTTGCAGTGCTTTTTCGCGCTATTTTAACTCTTGGCATATTTAATTTTATTAAAAAATTTTAATACATCTGTTTGGTATGGTTAACCAAAACAGCATCTATATATCTCTAAACGCTAATTGGATAGCAATTAGTGTTTTACTGATTTATGAGAAGCTGCAAATGTTTGAACTATGCTAAAGCCGGTCTCGTCGATGGCGTAAGTTAAATTATCAATTTTTGATGTAAAGATGTTGTACATTACGATAGAGATAGCAGATGTACTAATACCTAACGCAGTGTTGATCAACGCTTCGGAAATGTGCGATGATAACTCAGACGCGTTTGGAGCACCTGCAGCACCCATGGTACGGAACGCACCGATCATACCCAATACTGTACCTAACAGACCCATCAGTGTACCGATTGATACCAGAGTAGCTATGATAGTTAGGTTTTGCTCTAACATTGGCATCTCAAGCGAAGTGGCTTCTTCAATATCTTTTTGGATAGCTAAGGTTTTTTGGTCAACGTCAAGATTGGTTTCCAACTCCATTTCGCGGTATTTTTTCAAACCCGATTTGATCACGTTAGCTACCGAACCTTTTTGTTTGTCGCACTCAGCACTTGCGGCATCAATGTTGCCGGCGTTTAAAAATGCCTGCACTTTTTTAACAAACGAGTCGATACTGCCAGAACCCGAAGCTTTGCCAATAACAACAAACCGCTCGATAGAGAAAGTGATCACCATTAATAAACAGCTCATGATAATTGGTACTACGTAACCACCTTTGTGTACCAGGCCAAAAACGTCGGTAGCTTCGGCACTGGGGTCGCCGCCTTTGTAATGGCTGCCATCGCCAAGGAAAAGGAAGAACACCAATATGGACACGATAATACAAATTGGTATTGCGAAGGATGAAAACATGCTACCCGCTGAGCTTGAGCTTTCTTTTTTAACTGTAGTTGGTTTTGGTGCGTTTGCCATTACTTTAATTTTAGTTTTTTAGTTTTATAAATGTAAGTTAATTAAATGTGCTTTTTTAAAACGAATAACAAATTTATAATATTAATGGATAAAAAAAACCTTTTTTACCATTCTTTACGATAAATTAATATTGAGTGCTTTTTTATTAATTGGCTACTCAATAACGGGTTTAAACAAAAAAATTGCCTTTTCTGTGACAATTTTTTACAATACAAGCCATTTTTTTTTATAAACGCAAGCGGTTGCATTAAAAAAATTTGTAACTAACCTGCTACCAATGTGTCTAAGCGGGAGTCCGTTTTTAGATGGCTTATCCCCCGGCCTTTTTTGCTTTATAACCTTCGGCGGTTAACAGGCTTAAAATCTTATCTCTAAAATCACCCTGTATCAATATCTCTCCCTCTTTAACCGAACCTCCCACGCCGCACTTTGTTTTTAATTTTTTGCCCAGTGCCTCAAGGTCGGCAGCAGTGCCCGCAAAACCGGCTATAGCGGTAACCATTTTACCGCCGCCCTTACGGTCTAAAAATATCCGGAGGTTTTGCTGCTGGGGCGGCAGTGTATCTGTGGCCGCCTCCTGCTCAAACTGATATTGAAAGCCCGGGTCGGTTGAGTACATGACCCCCGATGTGTTCTTATTTTTCTTCGACATAGTGTTTGACCTTATGGGATATAAAGTTAAGAAAAGTACTTTTAAGTAGCAGTTGCAGTAGCGAGCTTGAAACGAGTTGCAGTAACAGGAGCAGTTGCAGTCGTAGGGTGTAATCAAACTGACAGGGTTTATTACACTTACATTTTCACTGTTACTGCACGTGCTACCGCTACTTAACTACCCTTTATAGTTATCGCCAACAATAACCTTTAACGAGTGCGGTACCACCACAATTTCGGCATCGGGGCCAATTACCCGCGGTTCGCCATCTAAATGTACCGGGCCGGCACTGCCGCGCTTAACTATTACATGCTTGCCGCGTATGATCTCGACAAATTTTGAACTTTCGGATGTTTTGGTCAGCATACGCAAGCCCATCTCTAAAAGCCGGTATGCCGGGAAAGGCTTGATAATGCAAACATCGATCAACCCATCGTGCACCGACGCATTGGGCGATACGTGGGCATTGTTGCCGTATTGCGATGAATTGGCAAAGCTGAGCATAAAGGCTTCGCGCTCAAGTTTATGCCCGTCGATCTCGATATGGTAATCCTGGGCTTTGTACTTGGATATTTCGTATATGGACGATTTGAGGTACTCGCTAAAGCCACGGCGTTTACCGTGTGAAAAAACCTCGCTGATGTGGGCGTCGAAACCCATGCCTGCCATATTAAAAAACCAGTCGTTATTCAATTTGGCCGAGTCGATGAGTTTAACCCTTGGTATATTTAATGCTTTGATAGCCTTAACTACATCCAGGGGGATATTTAAAAAACGCGCAAGCCCATTGCCCGATCCGTACGGGATAATACCTAATATGGTATCGGTGCTGGCTATAGCCGAGGCGGTTTCGTTAACAGTGCCATCGCCGCCCACGGCAACAATAACATCATACTGCAATGCTGCCTTGCGGGCAATCTCCCTGATGTTTACTTCGAGCGTGCTATGGATAACCTCGTGCTCGTAAATATCATGGTCGAGATGCTGGTGAATAAGGGCCGGGACTTTGTCTTTTTTTTTACCACCCGAAACAGGGTTTATTATAAATAGTATTTTCCTTTTCAAGCGATCGGTGTTTTTTGCAAATCAAAAGTACTTGTAATTTTTACTTATCTAAAATTGTTTTATCTTCGTGGCTGAAAGTGGACTGATTTATATGCCAGTGTTTTAAGCGCAGGCCGGATTGCAACCACGTAAAAAAGTGCTAAAACCCTTGAAGTCTTTTTTTACTACAATCCTATCTCAAAGCCTCTTCTTTAGTGTATTTAATTTAAAAAAAGAAAAAACATGTCGTATTTATTTACCTCGGAGTCGGTATCAGAAGGACATCCTGATAAAGTTGCCGACCAGATCTCGGACGCATTAATTGACAATTTTCTGGCATTTGACCCCGACTCAAAAGTAGCCTGCGAAACCTTAGTTACCACCGGCCAGGTTATTTTGGCTGGCGAGGTTAACTCAAAAACCTACCTCGACGTGCAAAAAATAGCCCGCGATGTGATCAACAAAATTGGCTATACCAAGGCTGAATATATGTTTGATGGCAGTTCGTGCGGCGTGCTATCGGCTATACACGAACAATCGCCGGATATTAACCAGGGTGTTGACCGTAAGAAAAAAGAAGACCAGGGTGCAGGCGACCAGGGTATGATGTTTGGTTACGCTACTGTTGAAACAGACAACTATATGCCTTTGGCATTGGATATTGCCCACGCCATATTGCTAACGCTGGCCGAGATACGCCGCGAAAATACCGACGTAAAATACCTGCGCCCGGATGCGAAAAGTCAGGTTACTTTAGAGTACGACGATAACAACAAGCCGGTGCGTATTGATGCCATTGTGGTATCAACCCAGCACGATGATTTTGACGAAGAAGCAGCCATGCTTGCCAAAATACGCGAAGACATTGTGGGTATATTGATACCACGCGTAAAAAGCAAATACCCAAAATACAGCCACTTTTTTAACGATGCCATTAAATACCACATTAACCCAACCGGTAAATTTGTTATTGGTGGCCCGCATGGCGACACCGGCTTAACCGGCCGTAAAATTATTGTGGATACTTATGGCGGTAAAGGCGCGCACGGTGGTGGTGCCTTTTCGGGAAAAGACCCATCAAAAGTTGACCGCTCGGCTGCTTATGCTACCCGCCACATTGCTAAAAACCTGGTTGCTGCAGGCCTTTGCGATGAGGTTTTGGTACAGGTAAGTTATGCTATTGGTGTTGCCCAGCCTATGGGTATTTATGTAAACACTTACGGCACGGCTAAAGTTAAACTGACCGACGGCGAAATTGCCGCTAAAGTTGAAGCTTTGTTCCCGATGACGCCTTACGCAATCGAAACCCGTTTTAAATTGCGTAACCCTATTTATTTAGAGACTGCGGCTTACGGCCACTTTGGCAAACCGGCTCAAGTAGTTACCAAAACATATTCGTTACCCGACGGAACTAAGAAAATTGTGGAAGTTGAATTGTTTACCTGGGAAAAACTGGATTATGTTGACAAGGTAAAAGCTGCCTTTGGTTTATAACCCGAACTGATAATTATTGAAAGCCCTTGCTGTAAACAGCAGGGGCTTTTTTGTTTACCACCGATAGTTACTCCGCCTCATCACCCGCACCAGTTTACGGTGCCGTTTAGCGGCATAGTAGTCCTGGGTTACCAAAATGGCGTGGATAATGCCGGGTATCCAGAAAAAAATAGTGAGTATGATACTCAATATAAAAGCACCTATGCGCCCGGTTGTTAAAACCGCAGCGGGTGGAAACAAAAAGCACAGAAAGTATCTCATAGCGTCGGATTTTTTAATTTAGATTGCATCCTGCCAAGGATGTTACAGTTATAGAATATTGAACACCGAATACTGAATGTTGAATAATGAAGGTAAAAAACTTCGGCGTTCGGTATTCGAAATTCATCATTCGATATTAAATCTCGCTTTACCTTAATGACATTGCCGTAATTACGCTTATTTTGCAGCCATGCAGCACCCCGAAGATAACCCCTGGCAAATAACCTCGCAAAAGGACATATATACCAACCCCTGGATACAGCTTACCGAGTACCAGGTGATCAACCCATCGGGCAAACCTGGCATTTACGGCAAGGTACATTTTAAAAACCTGGCCTTAGGAGTTATCGCGCTTGATGATGACCTGAACACTTACCTGGTAGGCCAGTACCGCTTTACACTAAACCAGTACACCTGGGAAATGCCCGAAGGCGGCGGCCCGCACGGTATTGACCCGCTCGACTCGATCAAACGCGAACTATTGGAAGAAACCGGCTTAAAGGCCAGCCAGTGGACGGAGCTGCAACGCATACACCTGTCAAATTCCGTTAGTGATGAGCTGGGCATTTGTTACCTGGCGCGCGGACTGGAGCAATTTGATGCCGAACCCGAGGAAACCGAACAGTTGGTGGTGCACAAACTGCCCTTTGAAACCGTTTACCAGATGGTTTGCGATGGCGAGATCACAGATTCGTTAACCGTTGCTGCGGTATTACGGGTAAAATTGTTATTATTGGAAAACAAACTGCCGTGAACAAACCAGCCGCAATTGCGTTAAATATTTATTTTTGTGCCCATGAATAAGTTTTGGGGATACCTGCTTACACCGGTATACTACCTGTTTTTTTGGTTTACGCTGGGCATATTCCATCCCACACAGTGGCTGGCCTATAATTTAGGCGGGTACAAAGCGCACAAGGTTGCGGTTGATGCCATGAACTTTTGCCTGGTGGCCTGCTGCTACCTCTTAGGCAACCGGGTAACGTTTATTAACGGGTACAACCTGCCCACCAACCGGCCCATCATATTTTTGGCCAACCACCAAAGCATGTACGATATACCGCCCATCATCTGGTTTTTGCGGAAACACCATGCCAAGTTTATCTCCAAAATTGAACTCACCAAAGGCATACCCAGCATTAGCTATAACCTGCGCAAAGGCGGCGGCGCCAATATTGACCGTAAGGACACCAAGCAAAGCATCATGGAAATTGTAAAGCTGGCCCTGCGGATGAAAGAGAACAATTGGTCGGCAGTGATATTTCCTGAAGGTACCCGCGCTAAAGAGGGTACGGTAAAAAACTTCCAGGTGGGCGGCGTGGCTACCATCCTCAAAAAATGCCCCGAAGCCCTGCTGGTACCCCTGGCCATTAACAACAGCTGGCGCATGGTGCAGTACGGCTTTTTCCCCCTCAGCGCTTTTGAGCACATCAGTCTACAGGTGCTTGCCCCCATTGAACCCGCTACCGGCACCGCCGAAGAACTGGTTTTACAGGCGGAGTTGGCCATTAAAAAGGCCCTGGGGCAATAACATCAATAACTTTTAGGGGGGAAATTGTAGGAGAATTTTGGGCGAAGCACCCGATTTTTCGACTTATGGACCAAGTGATGGATTGCAGCGTAGAAGCAAACCTACAGGAGCGTAATGGTACATATTGTATGTTGATCGAGGCATACAATATGTATAGTATTGCTATGTGATAAATGAATTCCTACTGAAAGAATTTGGCGAACGGATTAAGTCCTTAAGAATAGACTTAAACATTAGCCAGGAAACACTTTCTCATAAGACCGGCTTCCATAGAACTTATATCGGAATGATTGAACGAGGCGAACGCAATATCTCGTTAATAAACATAGCCATTTTTGCCAAAGTGTTCGAAATGCCCATTTCTGAGTTATTAAACTTAACTACAGTCAATCCAAATCACAATTTTTCTGATTACGAAACAAAATCAGAGAAATAATGTCAAGGAAGCACTCGTTTGTTATTACTCTTTCCAACAATATTACTGAAAAAGAGGGTGTAAATTATCTCATAGAAAATCATACGGGGTTTTTTAAAATAACACGGGAAACAAAAAAGGAATTACTTACTGCTTTGGATATTAGTTATAAATACCTACAAGCGTTTGATTTAATATACGTACCCGAATTAGTTGGAAAAGTAGTTCATGTCGGTTTCATCCAAACCTATTTGGAGGACATTATCTTAGTAGAACTAAAGACCACAAAAAAATATCTACCTGAAAATCCAAAAGGCTTTTTCTTCGGCGCAACCGAAAGTGAATTTAACTTCGGCGCGATACTCGGAGATAAGTTCCGATTTTGCTTTGTTTGCCTAAATGAGAGGTCGCCATGTTTCGCTCTACTTACAATACAAGAGTTAGAGGAACGTATTAAAAACAGAAGGATACAATTTCAAATTAACTTATAGTATCTTCTATCAACCAATTGTATTTTAAGTATTCTTCCAAAAACTCATCTTCAGTATATCCATAATCCTTTTTAAACTTAAAATTATCCTCCATTCTAAAAATGAAGATAACTTTCTTTTTATAGTAAATTGCGCTGGTTGAATTAAGTCTTCCTATCCCATTGGATACTTGTATTCCATTTGGTGAAACAGCTTTTACCTTTTCAATAATGTCTGGAGTTGAAACATACATACCAACAAAGATACATATTGTATGCAATATCCTTAAATATTTTAAGAAGTTTGTCAGTGCAAAAGCAACACTAATCCATCGACTATGGTCTATCGACGATGGACCATCCTAAATATTCTTCGCGTCAATGATCTTAAAAAACTCTTCGCGGTAGGTGTCGCCAACGGGGATGATCTTGTCTTTTATCCAGATGCGGCTGCGTTCAATGCTGTCTATTTTGTTGATAGCGACGATGTACGATTTATGTACGCGGATAAAGTGCTTTTCGGGCAGGGCGTCCTCCATCTTTTTCATGATCTGGAGCGTGATGATGCGCTCTGTGGGGGTAAAAATGGAGATGTAATCTTTTAAGCCTTCAATAAAAAGGATGTCGTTAAGGTAAACCTTTTGAATTTTATGTTCGGTTTTCACAAAGATAAAATCGCTTAGCGTGTCTTGCTGCTGGCGGGCGGGTTCCTCTTTTACAGGGAGCACGTCGGTAGCGGCGGGGCGCAAAATTTGCTGGGCTTTTTGTACCGATTTATAAAAACGATCGAAGGCGATGGGTTTTAACAGGTAGTCGACCACATCCAGTTCATAGCCTTCCAACGCGTACTGCGAGTAGGCGGTGGTGAGTATCACCTTTACTTTGCCGGCCGATATTTTGAGGAACTGTATGCCGGTCAGTTCGGGCATCTGCACATCCAAAAAAACCAGGTCGATATCGCCGCCCTGCACCAGGGTTAAGGCCTCAATGGGGTTGGTGGTGGCTTTAACCAGTTCTAAAAACGGAATTTTGCTGATATAATCTTCCAGTATATGTAAGGCCAATGGCTCATCGTCAACTACCAAACATTTGATCATGGCGCTAAATTTAGCAATAATATACAACTATAAACTTCGGGGCCATCGTCAATATCTAAACTAAATTTATCGGGGTACAGCAGGTTAAGGCGGCGTTTTACGTTGATGAGGCCTATGCCGCCCTCAGGGTCTTTATTATACTGGTGTTTTTTGTTTTCGGTTTTAAACAGCAGCCTTTCGGGATAAACCTCTATGCGGATCAGTATCGGCGACTCCGGGTCGCTGGCTACGCCATGTTTAAAGGCATTTTCGATGAACGATATCAGCAACAGCGGCACAATTTGCTGCCCGTCGACCGTGCCGGTCACTTCAAAGTCCACATTGCCTTTGCTGCCAAACCGTATCTTTTGCAGGTCGATGTAGTTTTGCAGGTATTGCAGCTCTTTGGCCAGATCAACCTTGTTATCATTACACTCATAAAGCATATAACGCATTATCTCGCTCAGTTTGAGAATGGCATCGGGCGTGGTGGCCGATTTTTGGTACGCCAGCGAGTAAATGGTATTTAACGAGTTAAATAAAAAGTGCGGGTTGATCTGCGATTTTAAAAAGGCCAGTTCGGCGCTCAGGCGCTGGTTCTCCAGGTCGCGCTGTATGCGTTCGTTCAAAAACCAGTCGAGCGTAAATTTGAGCACGGTGCTCAAAAACACAAATATCAAACTGGTAAAAAACGTGCTCAGGTAGTAACTCCAAAAGGTCATGGTCATGCCTTTTTCGCGCACCAGCACAAACTCCTTAAACATAACCGCAAAGCCGTATTTAATAAAGCCGAACAGCAGCATTACCGCCAATACGGCCAGCACATACTTTGCATATTTTTTGTGATTGAGGTACCGGGGTATCAGCACCAAAAAATTGATGTAAAACAGGCTGATATTGATGCAGCCAAACAGCACAAAAATAACCAGCAGACCCTCGTCGGGTATTTTGGTGTTTCCGTGTACAATAAACATAAAAAAGGCAGTCATACCCAGCCAAAACAGTGTATGCCAAAATATTTGCCAGCCTTTTTTCATTTTTTTTAATTGGTAGTTGGTGTGTTTTACAGCAACTAAAATAAAATAATTAACAATAACGCCACCACCGTTTAGATGTACCCCCCAATTTTAACGATGAACCCCTTTATAAAACCGACCAACCGCTTGCCGATGATAACGGGCGTTCATCTATAATTACTGGCTGTTGGTCTAATTGTTTTTAGCAGGTAAAATATATGCTGTTCATTTGTATCATCAAAATCAAACAACATCACAATCAACACTATAATGAAAAAGCTCATCACCAACTCAAACCCATTTGTACTGTTAGTTATACCGGTATTATTTGCCATGATAATGGGCGTTAGCTACCAGTTTAAACATAAAAGTATTGTTGCCGAAGGAACATCGTACAAACAAAGCACTTCGTTATTTATAAAAGGTGTAACTTTGTTTAAAGCAGTATGTTCTGTAGGTAAAGAAAAAGTATGGTAATACGTACCGATAGGTTAACGTTTAACTTTGGCGATCAGCAGGTTGTAAAAGCTGTATCGCTCGAAGTGCCGCAAGGCAGCATCTACGGGTTTTTAGGGCCAAACGGCGCCGGTAAAACCACCACTATTAAACTCCTGCTTAATTTGCTCCATCCGGATAACGGCACGGTGCAAATTTTTGATAAAGACATCCTTACCCACCGTACCGAAATTTTAGCGCAGATAGGTTCGCTTATTGAGCAGCCGGCCATTTACGGCCACCTGTCGGGCCGCGAAAACCTGCATAACCGCGCCATATTACTGCAAGTAGCACCAGAGCGTGTCGAAAAAATGCTGGAGCTGGTGCGCCTAAAATCGGCCGCCGATAAAAAAGCATCCAAATATTCGTTAGGGATGAAACAGCGCCTGGGTATAGCCCTGGCTTTACTGTCCGACCCTAAGCTTATCATACTTGACGAACCTACCAACGGCCTCGACCCTAATGGCATCATCGAGATACGCCAGTTATTGATGAGGCTGGTTAAAGAAGAAGGCAAAACCGTTTTTGTATCGAGCCATTTACTGGGCGAAATTGAGCGTATGGCTACCCACGTAGGCATTATTAACCACGGCGACCTGGTTTTCCAGGGTAGTGTAGCTGATCTGGGCGCGTTGAGTAAGCCGCTGGTGCAAATTGAGCTTAACAACAGCGTTGATGCAGCCAACCTGTTAAAGCGCAGCGGCTATACCGTTGCCGATGTGCAGGGCGACTATATATTTATCCCTTATACCGACAGGGAAGAAACCGGCAAAATAAACAGCCTGCTTAACCAAAACGGTTACGCGGTATACAGCATTGGCAAGGTGCAAAAGGACCTGGAAAACTTATTTTTAGACATCACCCAAAACACCTAAAATGAAAGGATTTATATTATCGCTTCGGTCGGAGTTTTATAAGAGCCGCAAGACCATGGGTTTTTGGTGTTCTGTTTTGCTGCCATTTATACTTTGTTTATTCATGTTTATTGGATTTTTAGCCAATTCCACTCACGCGGCTAAGATGCCCGGAGCTCCTTTGTGGGCTTTTTATTCGGGCCTTATACTTGGAACGATGGGTTTATTCCTACTTCCTATATATCTTATTCTGATAGGATATTCGGTAAACAGTATTGAGCATAAGGCAGATACCTGGAAAAGCTTATTTTCATTACCGATATCAAAATGGTCTATTTACGCAGCAAAATACACCTATACAGTTTTTTTAGTTTTTATGTGTTTGACGTTGTTTTATGTGTTTACCATAAGCAGCGGTAATTTGTTGGGCATTTTAAAACCTGAACTTAAATTTAGCGAGTTCCACATGGAAAGTTATTTGGGTCAGGTATATTTAAAATTATTCTTAGCATCATTAGGTATATTATCTATTCAATTTTTGTTAAGCCTTATTTGGTCGGATTTTTTAAAGCCAATGGGTATCGGGTTTTTATGTACGATAGTTGGCGATATTTTGGCCAATATTGGTTGGCAGTATAGTTATTGGGTACCTTATGCCCATCCTCTATTAGCTTTAAAGAATATGGGAAATCATAGTTCGCCTCGTAATGCCGCAGTGCCCACTTTAAGTGTCAACATGTTTACCAACGATATCTATGTAAGCATTGGCGTAGCCGTTGTATTCTTTATTTTGGGCTTTTATATCGTACAGAAAAAGAGCGTGAAATAAGCTGAAAGCAAAAAGCTGAAAGCAGAAAGCGTTGGTAACGAAGCCAAATACTAATAACCACATGAATAAACCAATGACCATCTTAATTGCCGGGCCGTACCGCTCGGGCACTAACGATGACCCTGTACTCATTCAACAAAACCTTGACCGTTTGGAGGCTATGGCCTTACCACTATTCAGGGCGGGGCATATCCCATTAATTGGCGAATGGCTGGCTTTGCCGTTATTAAAACTGGCGGGTAGTACCAAGCCGGGCGACGAGGCTTACCAGGAAATATCGTACCCGATAGCGCACAGGCTTATTACTAAATGCGATGCTATATTGCGGATAGAAGGCGCATCAAAAGGCGCGGATGCCGATGTGGAAGTTGCCCGTAAATTAGGGTTGAAAGTGTTTTATAGTTTGGATGAGATATTAGCGCTATAAGGTCGTCCGTATTTTCGCTTTACGTCCATCCGTACCAGCAGGTACACCGGGATCAATATCGCGATAAAAATTACCGCTTGTAAAGCATGATCGGCCATATTTTTCTCGGGCACAAAAACAGCCCAGGATGTGGAAACGCCGTATTTCAGTAAAAACGACTTAGCCGCTTTAAAAACCAAAAAAACAAGCAGCCAAACATAGGTACTCGCCGCCGACCGTCTAAAATTTTTGCCCCACATCAATTGCGGTACAACAACGCTGCTTAACAGATCAAGCCAGGCAAACATGCCAAACGGGCCAATATATTGGTTTACAAAAGCGTACCTGTCCTCTTCAACACCGCCAAAATAAATAACCGCAAATTGTACTACCGGGATAAAAAAGGTGAGCAGGCCGGCTATCAATATACATATATTGGTAGCTACAATTAAAACCCGCAAATTAAGATAGGGCGACTCAACGCCCACTACCCGCAATAAAAACATGAGCGGAATAAAATATTGCAGACTGTAAAAAACAGCGTCGGGTATCAGTTGAGGCGCCATAGCCGAAGGTAGCATTTATTGAGTTTTCGGGTATGCTTATCAAAACAACATAACGCGATTACCTCTTTCACTTATACGCATATCCACACATTTGGTTACCTGCCCGGTTTTGGAAATATTGGTAAACTCTCATGTCCGTCGGCATCAACAGATTGTACAGCGAACAAATAATTATCTTTCGAGTAATTGATAGTCGCCTCATTACCCATAACATATATCTTTTTTTCCCAATACGGGCTAATGCTTTCGCGGACCAACACATAATATCCGGTTGGCTTTTTACCATATTTTGGCGCTTCCCATCGTAACGTTGTTTTATTGGTAAGCCCGGCCGTAACAATTGTTACACTTGGTGGGGCCGCGGGTGCCAAAGCCAGGTTTGCCAATACCGATAAATTCATCCGGCCTACTTTCTGGATGTAGTGATAGTCAGCAAATTCGGGCAGGTCGCCATAAGTAATGCCATTTTCGACACGTACATTTTGATGCTGGTGTGTAAAATCTTCGTTCATTTCGCTGAGGCGGACAGCCGCATACCCTTGTCCCAGAAATGGCACCTGGTCGCCACCACGCAAAAAACGATCAAGCTGGTATACCAGCTTCACATCCAGCTGGTCAACATAGCGTTCGGCCGTTTCTTTAACATACCGCGACAGTTGCCGCGATGGGGCATCATTTTCGCCGCCCGCACCAATTAACGATGCTATGGCCCTCCGCGCACGTTTGGCCTGCACGGTATCGGTTAGCGAAGGCTGGTCGGTAGGCGGTACGCCACCGCTAAAAACACGTACATGCACATTATCTTTCATACCGTTATCCATGCCTGTCGTATTGCCAACAATATCGTTGTTCAGCATCGCGTCAATATTCCAGTTTTCATCTTTAGCCCGCTTTGCTAAATGTGTGGATCCATTAAGGTATTGTTCTTCGCCAACAAATGCTACAAAAACGATGGTTGCCGGAAACGAACGTGTAGCCATTACCCGCGCCAGTTCCATTGATACTGCCGTTCCCGAGGCATCATCAACAGCACCAGGCGCATCGCCTTTTTCGTCCATATCGTTGGTTACCCTGGAGTCGTAATGGCCCGAAACCATATAAACCCTTGTGTCGGCAGGGTCGGTCCCTTTAAGTATCGCTACTACATTTTTTTCGACGGTGGGTTTACTCATGCGATACCCTACGGGTTGCACAAAGGCATCAAAGCTAACGGTCATTCGGCCACCGCTTGCGGCAGCATATTTTTCAAACTCGCTTTTTATCCAGTTACGAGCCGCTCCAATACCTTCGGTAGCACTGGTGGTGTCGCTCATGGTTTGGCGGGTTTTAAAGCTAACCAGTTTGCGCACAATGGCTTCTACGTTTTTGTCGCTAACCTCGTCAACCATTTGCTTAATTGTGGGGTCGGGCTTAACTATTGTTTGTGTATGCCCGTAAAACGTTGTTAAACTTAAAATAATAAAAATGGGGAAATATCTTTTCATGTGTGTTTAAAAAATTTAACCTCTAAGGTATTTAATTTTCCTAATTTCTTATTTCCCGCAACATTAATTTGTAACAACTTTGTTAGCAACGACTTTATTTTTTAAAGGCCTATTTTAATAGCTTTGCTTAACTGACTTTATTTCGAAAACGATCATGAAAAAAAATCTACTCTTAACTGCTTTATTAAGCGCCGGTATGGCTGCTTCACTTTTTGCCCAGGATACTCCCGATCCGGCAATTGTTCAAAAGATCCGCGACGAAGGGTTGAAAAACTCTAAGGTAATGGACATCGCTTTTCACCTTACCGATGTATCGGGACCGCGTTTATCGGGTTCGCCGGGTTTAAAACGCGCGCAAGACTGGGCCGTTAGCCAAATGAAAGCGTGGGGCCTGGTTAATGCCACCCGCGAAATGTGGGGCAAGTTTGGCAAAGGCTGGGAAGTTCAAAAAAACTATGCCGCCATGACCGTGCCTTATTACCATGCCATCATCGCTATCCCAAAAGCCTGGACGCCAAGTACCCCCGGCCAGATAAAAGGCGATGTGATGTATGTTAAAATTGATACCACTGCCGACTTTGATAAATATAAAGGCAAGCTGAAAGGCAAGATCATCATATTTGATGCCCGCCCACCCGTTGAGATAAACTTTACCCGCCCCGACGCATCGCGCTATACCGATAGCGCTTTAAACGCCATGGCACAGCCCCAGGCAGCTGGTGGTGGCCGCAGGGGCGGGCCCGGTGGCCCTGGCGGTTTCCCTCGCCGTAACTTTGCAGGCTTGGCGGCATTGCGCAGGGCGATCTCTAAGTTTGAAATGGACGAAGGCGTAGCTTTGGTATTGAGCCAGGCCCGGGGTACCGATGGTACGGTGTTTACCACGAACGGCGCTGACTATAGGGACACTGCAAAAGCGGTTTGCCCCGAACTGGAAACCAGCAGCGAAGACTACCAACGCATTTTGCGCCTGGTTAAAGCCGATATTAAGGTAACCATGGAAGCCGACATTAAAACCGAGTTTTTCACCAAAGACCTGAACGGGTATGATGTAGTTGGCGAAATTGCCGGTACCGACCCTAAATTAAAAGACCAGGTGGTGATGCTTGGCGGTCACCTCGACTCGTGGCATGGTGCTACCGGTGGTACTGATAATGCCGCAGGCGCTGCCGTAATGATGGAAGCGATGCGCATATTAAAAACCATCGGCTTTAAGCCAAAACGTACCATCCGTATTGGTTTATGGAGCGGCGAGGAGCAGGGAGAGTATGGCTCAAAAAACTATGTAATAAACCACTTTGGCGATGCAACTACTATGGTGCTTAAGCCAGAGCATGCTAAACTATCGGCTTATTATAATTTAGATAACGGTACCGGTAAAATACGCGGTATGTATTTGCAGGGCAATGCTGCTGTTGGCCCCATCTTCCAGGCCTGGTTGGCGCCGTTTAAAGACCTGGGCGCTACAACAGTAACCATCCGCAACACGGGCAGTACCGACCACGTACCGTTTGATGCCGTTGGTTTACCTGGTTTCCAGTTTATACAAGACCCGATGGATTATAACGCACGTACCCACCACAGCAACCAGGATACGTATGATAAAATAAGCGAAGAAGATTTAAAGCAAGCTGCCACCATTGTTGCATCGTTTGTTTACAATACATCGGAGCGTGCCGAAATGATGCCACGTAAAGAACTGCCAAAAGCAGGCGCACCGCAAGGTTTTTAGTACTACCAGATTGAACATTGATTTTTTGAGGCACCGGGCAAACCACCCGGTGCTTTTTTTTAGACAGTCATGCCGAACTTGTTTCGGCACCCCATTTGATTAGTATACAGCCTACCAATCACGAGAGTTCCCGAAACAAGTTCGGGATGACCCATAGCGTGGGCAGTTAGAGTCCGAAATACAGATGCCATTTGTTAAACTTTGTTAAAAAGGGTACTTATCCTCAAAATAATATCCAAACCACTTGTAAACTAATCAATTAGTTTGTAGCTTTATATTTATGATGCAGATAAAAGAACTAACACGGGCCGAAGAACAGATAATGCAGGTGCTTTGGCAACTGGAAAAAGGCTTTGTTAAAGAGGTAATTGATGAGTTACCCGAGCCTAAACCAGCTTATAATACCGTTTCGACGATAATCAGGATATTGGAGACCAAAGGTTTTATTGACCATAAAGCCTACGGCAAAAGCCACGAGTATTACCCCATCATCAGCAAAAGCGAATACCAGAACTTTGCGACCGAAAAATTACTGAATGGTTACTTTGATAACTCGGTGCAGCATATGTTCTCGTACTTTGTGAAAAAGGAAAAGATAGACCTGAAAGAGGCCGACGAGATCATGAAACTGATCGAAAAACTAAAAAACAAATAAATGATATGACCTGGTGGCATTATCTGTTATTGGTAAACATGTACCTGCTGTTGTTTTACGGCTTTTACGCTTTGCTATTACGTAACGAAACATTTTTCCAGCTAAACAGGCTGTACCTGGTTGCCGGGGCAGTGCTATCGTTTGTGATACCCGTTATCCAGGCCGACTGGATAAAGCAATTGTTTATCACCCAAAGGGTACAGCAAACCATTTACGCCACCATTTACCATAACGATATTGTTTATCAGGCAAAACCAGCCGAAAGTCTTACGTTTACCTTAGGTCAAATATTTGCAGTGATATACATTGGTGGCGCTATATTTTTATGCGGCAGGTTTGTGCTTCAACTGGTATCGGTTAAAAAGTTGATCAACAGCTTTGAGGCCTCATCGGCATTCTCATTTTTTGGGAAGGTAAAAATTGATGCCGAATTGCCAGGCCAGCAAACCATACTGGAACACGAAAACGTACACGTAAAGCAATGGCACTCGGCCGATGTACTGTTTATTGAAGCGGTGATGATCATCAACTGGTTTAACCCGGTAGTTTATTTTTACCGCAAGGCCATTAAGCATGTCCACGAGTTTATTGCTGATCAAAAAGCCATTGAAAGGGGCACCTCCAAAACCGAATATGCCCTGCTGCTATTAAGCCAGACCTTCGGCGCGCCATCGCACCAGTTGACCAATACCTTTTTTAATAAAAGCCTGCTCAAACAACGCATCATTATGCTCAATAAAGATGCGTCAAAACGGCGCGTCCTGTTAAAGTATGGTTTATCGGCACCGCTTTTTGCAGCTATGCTGGTGTTGTCGGCAGCTACGGTTAAAAACAGTAAGGTGATCCGCATTATCAATAAAAAAACGGAGCAGATGTTTTTGATCAATACCCTGCCATCGGACAAAACCGCGCCCATAAAACTGGAGCCCGTTACCGTTGCCGGCGATATCGCGAAAGCAAAACAAACGCCCAAAGTAATTGCGGCGGATACCCAGGCCGCGGCAGTAACCCTTGTGGCCAAACAAACCGTAGTTGACGACAATTCGCCGGTGTTTAGCGCGGTGGAACTGAACCCTGAGTTTCCCGGGGGCGAGGCAGCTTTCAGTCGGTTTTTACAGCAAAATATAAGGTACCCTAAATTGGCGCATGATCAAAACGTGCAGGGAAAAGTATATGTAACCTTTGTGGTTGACAAAGATGGCGAGTTGAGCGACATGAAGGTACTGCGTGACCCCGGTGCGGGCCTGGGCGATGAAGCCATGCGCGTGCTGGAAGCTTCGCCAAAATGGGCACCCGGGATACAAAACGGGCGACCGGTAAAAGTACAATACACAGTGCCTATTAACTTTTCGTTAAGTGGCGCTGAAGGCAAGGGCCGTAGCAGTGACGCCCAGTTGCAACCCCTTAAAGTGTTTGGTTTTGCGCATGCAACCGGCGGTGCTTTGCCCACGGCAGATACCATTGCCTTAAAAAAGAACATTTTGGCTATGAAAAAGGTGTTTTTTTTAGGACGTAATGCTGATAGCACCAAAGTGACCTATATGCTGAACGGCAAAGAAATAAGCCGGGAGGAGATGCAAAAGCTACACGCTGATGAGATAAAAGCTATAAATGTGCTATCCGACGAAAAAAACCAGCCCGCCAATTATAAGACCAAACCAGGTGTAGTGGCAATTTATTTGAAAGATACCCGCACGCCGGAACAGTGAAAAATTATTGCTTAAAAATAATTTACAGCTATTTATAAGCAATAAATATTTTTTAAATTAAATTTTGATAATTGAACGAATAACTCTTATTTTTATAATCTAAGATTAAACTCCTTATAACCAACCAATACTGTTTGAACTAAGTGCTTGAATAGATGATGTGTTGTAGGATTTAATACGATTTTAATTGTTAATTTTTTTGGGGAAAGCCGCTCGTTCTTTGATCGAGCGGCTTTTATTTTTAGTGTGCATCGGCAGGCAGGGCCACGTTCTTTTTAAACGGTTGCAGGTAAATAAGCGGGATGCTGAACAGCATGATTAAACCCGCTACCCAATAAGCATCGTTATAGGTCAATAACAGTGTTTGCCTGATCACTTTACCTTCCATTGCCTGGGCGGCCATACGGGTGGCATCGGCTATACTTTTGCCGTGCGCCATAAAGTTGGCAATAAGCCCCTGGTTTTGCTGGGTATAATTTGAATTATACGGGTTAATGTTCTCGATCAGTATGCTGCGATGGTAAGCCTGGCGTATGTGTATCAGGGTTGTTAAAGCCGCGATACCGAAAGACCCACCTAACTGGCGCATCATGTTGTTTAAACCTGTACCCTGGCCTAATTCAGGGCCTTTCAGGTCCTGTATGGCTAATGTGGTTAAAGGCACAAACAATAAGGCCATACCCACACCGCGTATTACAAGCGGCCAAAAGAAATCGCCGGTGCCTGATGCCAGTGTAGAGTGGCTTAGCATGGTGGTGAACACAAAGAACAATATCATGCCGCCGGTAGCCATAAACTGTGCCGGTATACCGCCTTTTAGCGCCTTGCCAATAAACGGCATCATCATAATAGTAACCAACCCACCGGGGAAAAGTATCAGACCGGTTTGCTGCGATGAAAAGCCCAATAAACTTTGACAAAATACCGGGAACACAAACACCGACCCGTACAAACCAAAGCCAAGCACAAAGGACGTGAACATCCCCACCGCGAAACTTCGGTGCCGCATGATCTTGAAGTTCACTATCGGGTACTCAAAGGTCATTTCGCGCCAGATGAAGAAGAACAGTCCCAATACGGCAGTAATGGTGAGTACCAGGATATAGGTTTTTGAAAACCAGTCTTCGCTTTCGCCTTTCTCCAAAATAGTTTGCAAGCTGCCTACAGCTACGGCCAGCAAGCCAATACCCCACCAGTCTATAGGCTTTCCTTTTGCATCCTTAGGTGTCTCCTTGACAAAAGTCACAGTTAAAAATGCGGCCAGTGCACCCACGGGTAAGTTCACATAAAATATCCAGGGCCAGCTAAAATGGTCGGTAATAAAACCGCCAATGGTAGGGCCAACTGTAGGGCCAAATACCGCGCCTAAGCCAAAAAGGGCTGTAGCAGTACCCACTTCTTCGCGCGGCCAGGTCTCGATCAGGATGGCCTGACCGGTGGATATTAAACCACCGCCTGCCAAACCTTGCAGGATACGGAAGATAACCAGTTCATCCAAACTGTGCGCGTTCCCGCAAAGGAAAGACACGATAGTGAAAACGATGATGGACGTTAAGAAGTAATTTTTGCGGCCAAACCTGCTGCCCAACCAACCCGACATGGGCAGGATGATCACGTTTGCAACCGCGTAACCGGTAACCACCCAGGCAACGTCTTCTAACGTTGCGCCGAGGTTACCTTGTATAACGGGCAGGGATACGTTTACGATCGTGGTGTCGATGAGCTCCAATAAGGCAGCCATGATCACCGTGATGGTAATGATCCATTTTTTAAAACCTGTTTCAGCCATTAGTAATTAGTCTTTATAGATTACAGATACCTTTACACTCATTCCGGGACGGAGTTTTTCCATCACATCTTTAGCTGCATTGATCTTTATTTTAACGGGGATACGCTGTACCACTTTTACATAGTTACCGGTAGCGTTATCGGGCGGCAACAGCGAGAACTTGGCACCTGTAGCAGGCGAAAAATTATAAACTGTTCCCTGGATCACCTGGCCGGGTAAAGCGTCAACCTCAATGTCAACCTTCTCGCCGGCACGTAAATTGCCCATCTGGGTTTCTTTAAAGTTAGCGGTTATGAACAGGCTGTTATCGTCAACCACCGAGAACAAGGTTTGCCCGGCTTGCACCAACTGGCCTACCTGTATGTTCTTTTTAGATACGATACCATTTGACGGCGATGTAATGCTCGCGTAGCTTAATTGCAGTTTAGCAAAATCAATATCGGCTTGCTTTTGGCTAACGCCCGTATTGGTTACGTTTAACTGGCTGCGGGTACCATTAACCTGCCCTTCGGCGGCTTTGTATTGGTCTTGCGCGCCCTGGTATTGCTCTTTTGATGCCTGCAACATGGTTTTAGCTGCATCGCGGGTAGCTTGTGCCTGCTCAAACTGCTGGCGTGTTACGCTGCCGTCTTTTACCAGGTTGGCATAACGGTCGTAATCGCGTTGTGCCTGGTCTAATTTAACCTGCGCGGTTTCCATGTTGGCCTTAGCTGTCGCCACGCCTGCTGCCGCGGTTGAAACGTTTGCCGATGTGGTAGATATCTGCGCTTCGGAAACGCCAACACCTGCGCTTGCTACTTTTTGTGAAGCGTAAGCCTGCTCCAGTTTTAATTTGTAATCGCGGTCGTCCAGTTTTACCAGTAACTGGCCCTGGGTTACACGTTGGTTCTCTTCAAATAACAGCGTGTCAACGTATCCGCCAACGCGTGCCACTACTGGGCTGATGTTGCCATCAACCTGGGCATCGTCGGTATCCTCGTGCTTGCTGTAGTATAAGTATTCTTTAAAGCCAAACACTATACCGGCCAATAATAATGCCCCTAAAATTATGGGCATTACCGGTAGTTTCTTTTTGGTTGCTTGTTCGTTTTCTGATGTCTTTGCCATTGTATTGTTTGATTTTATTTGTTCAGTTTTCCGGTTGATTTTAATAATGTATAGTAAGCTATGCCTGCATCGGCTTTAGCCAGTTCCAGGTTTATTTGCGCCTGGTATAGCAGGGTTTGCGCGTCTACCCTGTCGGTAGCCGTAGCAATGTTGCTTTGGTATTTTGATTCGAGTATCTTGTTGTTCTCGCCTGCCTGGGCTATTGATGTTTGCAATAGTTTGATCTTATCGAGGGCGGTCAAATAGTTTTGATAGTTGCGGTTAACCTCGTTTTTCAAGTTGTCGACCACGATGCTTTTGTTGATCACGGTTTCCTGCTGCTGTATCTTAGCTTCGGCTACCTTGTTTTTGTTGGTCCATAGGTTACCAAAGTTCCAGGATACTGTCGCGCCAAGCGTGATAGGCAATATATAGCTCCCGCTTTGCGGTATGGGATTGCCCGATGCGTCGATATAGTACAGGTTTGCCCCTACGCCAATGTTTGGTAAGGTTTCGGACGCGATACTTTTAATATTGAGGTCGGCCACACGGTTTTGCAGGTCAAGCTGACGTAACTCCTGGCGGCTGCTCATAGCGGTATCCAGATATTTGGATAGTGGGCCCAGGTCACGGGGGGCGTCTACAATTTCGGCAATGCGCAGGTCGGTGCTTTCGGGTAAACCTAACAACACGTCCAGATTGTAATTGATGATCTTGCGGTTGCTTTCCAGGTCGATGCCGCTTAACTCTATATTAGAGCGTTGCAGCTGGAAGCGTAATACATCGTTTTTGGTTACTATGCCCTGGTCGAAAAAGCGCTGCGATTGTTTTACCTGCTGATCAATTGCCGCTATGTTTTGCGCTACAACCTTCTGGCTTTGTAAAACCTTGTATAAGTTGTAGTAAGCATTAATTACATCGTAAGTTATTTGGTCTTTATCCTTATCGGCATCCAAACGGGCTACCTGCGTTAATAGTTCGGTTGACTGCTGCGCGTATTTGTAACGGCCGCCTGCAAAAATAGCTTCCTGTAACCCGGCTGTACCTATAAAAGCGTTAGCGCCATCAGGCAGGTGCAGCGATGTACCACCAAGGTCGAGCGTGTGGGCAGGTATCTGCGCGCGGTTGTAGGCAAAGCTTGCAGAGCCTGTAGGCAGCGCCTTATCTTTAACCTGCTCGTATTGCGATACGGCACGGTCAATTTTAGCTTGCGATAGCTTTAATGTTTTGCTGTTATCGAGGGCTAATTTAATGGCCTCGGGCAGTGCAATGGTCCTGTCCTGCGCGTAGGCTTTGATGGCGAATGCTGCTACAAGCGAGAGCATTAATCCATACCGGCCTGCAGTTTGCACCACTCTTTTAAAAATGGTATTGGTTTGATCTGTGTTTGTTATCATTGTTTTACTAAGTAAGATTTTATCAATTTTTTCATATATACCTTCATACGCGGTTTTAAACTGGCATCAAGGTAGGCGTCGTCGAGTATATCGATACCTAACACCCGCGCGGTGATATGCGGGGAGTTAACAACGTAGTTTTTGGTGCCGAAGATGGTCATCACTACCATTTCGGGATCGGTATCACTATAGAACTGCCCGTTGTCAATACCTTCCTGGATTATTTTCTGGATCTCATAAACATTGGTCATCAATATCTCGCTCATCTTATCGGTTATCTCCGACCGTTTGTTGAACAACTCCCTGTTGATGAGTTTTTGAAAACAACTGTTGGTGATGATACGGTCGACATAATTTTCGATACAGCGCTCCATTTTGTCCCAGGCCGATATGCTGCCATCGTTACCAATGTTTTGCAACAGGGTGCGGAAAGCTGATATTTTGCGCTCAAACACAGCCAAGTACAAACCCTCTTTGCTGCCAAAGTAATAGTTAAGCATGGCCATGTTTACACCAGCTTCGCCCGATATGGTACGGGTGCTTGCCCCGTCGTACCCTAATTCAGAAAAAATCCTTTCCGCTACGTCAAGGATGTGATCCTTTTTATCTGTCTTCTCTTTTTCCATTTTCTTAATCCGGCACAAAATTAATCAAACGATTGATTAATTTAAAAAGTTTGTGTCATCTTTCTGTAAAGCCTGTAATATGTTTAAGTTAAGAAGGGGTTAGGAAGATACTGTTTGATTGAACAGATGGTTGCTTTATATGTTTTTAATAGTTGTTTGAAGGTTGGAAGGTTTTAATGTCGCAAAGTTAAAAGGTCATTTATTTGTTGGGTTGCGATGGTGAGCGTCCAAGCTATTGTAAAATTATACCACCCTTCGTAAACCTTGTCCCGCTTTTTCCTATCTTTCCTTTTTAAACCGCGACCATGAAATTTCTGAGACCTGCTATCATACTTTTGTTGCTGGTGCGCTGCGCCTTTGCACAAACCGCCCCGCCAACATCCATAACCGATATTAAACAAGCCTTTAAAAAGCTGAATGTGTTAGGCAGCGTACTGTATGTTGCCGCGCACCCGGATGACGAAAACACCCGGTTACTGGCGTATTTAGCCCAGGAAAAACATTACCGTACCGGCTACATGGCGCTGACCCGCGGCGATGGCGGCCAAAACCTGATCGGTAACGACCAGAGCGAAATGCTGGGCCTGGTGCGCACGCAAGAACTTTTAGCCGCACGCCGCACGGATGGGGCAGAGCAGTTTTTTAGTCGTGCTAACGATTTTGGTTTCTCCAAAGGGCCGGGCGAGACCTTGCAGATATGGGACAAGGAAAAAGTACTGAGCGATGTGGTTTGGGTGATCCGTAAGTTTAAACCTGATGTGATCATCTGCCGGTTCCCAACAACTGGCGAGGGCGGGCACGGGCACCATACGGCATCGGCCATATTAGCGCAGGAGGCATTTGCGGCTGCTGCCGACCCCAAGCGTTTCCCTGAGCAATTGCAATTTGTGCAGCCATGGCAGGCCAAAAGGTTGTTATGGAATACCTTTAATTTTGGCGGTGCCAACACCACTGCCGAAAACCAGTTTAAAATTGACGTTGGCGTTTATAACGCCTTATTGGGCAAAGGCTATGGCGAGATAGCTGCCGAAAGCCGATCGAACCATAAAAGCCAGGGTTTTGGCTCGGCCAGGCAAAGGGGGCAATCGTATGAGTATTTCCGCACCATTTTGGGCGATGCCCCGCGTACCGACCTGATGGATGATGTAAACACCACCTGGAAACGCCTTAAAGATGGTGAAGCTATTGAACAAACCATAAACGCCATTGGTAAAAGCTTTGACGAGAACGCTCCGGCGGGATCGGTACCGGCATTGGTGCAGTTACTTGGGCATATTGAGAAACTGCCCGATGTTTACTGGCGCGATCAGAAAGTAAAAGAACTGAAAGACCTGATAGCCGCCTGCGCGGGATTATGGTTCGAGGCTTACACACCCGAAGCTACTTATGCTTTAGGCGACAAGATACAAGTTAGGCGACAAGTTATCTGCCGGTATAATGATCGTGTGAAACTAAAAAACCCGACCGATGTTGGCCCCGTTAGTTCGGCCGAAACAACTATTGAAAAGAACCAATTGCAAACATTTTTTAGCGAAATAAGCGTAAATAAACTTACTCAGCCTTACTGGCTGCTAACGCCGCACAGCATAGGTTTGTATAACATACCCGACCAGCAGTTAGTGGGCAACCCCGAAAACCCCGACCTGCCCTCGGCCGACTTTGAGTTTATTATTGAAGGCAAGCCCATACGCTACGAGCGCCGCCTGGTATATAAATACGTTGACCCGGTACGCGGCGAGGTTTACCAGCCTATTGAGGTGGCACCGCCCGTAACCGCCAATATTGATAACCTGGTTTATTTTTTTAAGGATAACAGTCCGCAAACGGTAACGGTAAACCTTAAAAGTTTTAAAAAGATAGCAATAGGTACCCTTTTACCCGAAGCACCCGCCGGGTGGAAAATAAGCCCCGACCATATTGTTTTTAACAATAAAGCCAAAGGCGAAGAGTGGCAGCAAAGTTTTACCCTTACACCAACCGGCACAGCATCGCAAACGGGTAATTTACAGGCTTCAATAACATATGATATGGACCAAAGGGCTTATAGTTATGGGCTGCACCGCATACGGTATGAACATATACCGGCTATAACGGTATTTCCATCTGCACAGGCTACGCTGCTAAAGCTGGATGTGCAGGTACCGGGCTCTAATATAGGCTATATTGAAGGGGCAGGTGACCTGGTGCCCGATGCCCTGCGCCAGATAGGTTATAAAGTGACCATCCTTAAAGAAAGCGATGTGCTAAATGGTAACATATCGGGTTATGATGCTATTGTTACCGGTGTGCGTGCCTTTAATGTTGACCCCAGGCTGGCTATTGAGCAGCCCAAACTGATGGAGTACGTAAAAAACGGCGGTAACCTGGTTGTACAGTATAACAACAATGCGGGGCTGGTAACGCCAAATATTGGCCCCTACCCTTTTAAGGTAATTAACCAGCGCATTACGGATGAAAACGCCAAAGTTACGGTAGTTGAGCCGAACAGCCCGATATTAAACTATCCCAATAAAATAAATCAAAGCGATTTTGACGGCTGGGTGCAGGAGCGAAGCCTGTACCATGTTACCGAGGTTGACCCGCGTTACCAAAGTCCGTTACAAATGAACGACCCGGGCGAGGCTGCTAACAAAGGTTCGATAATCACTACCGATTTTGGTAAAGGGCGGTTTACTTATACCTCGTTGTCGTTCTTCAGGCAGTTGCCTGCCGGGGTGCCAGGGGCGTATAAGCTGTTTATTAATTTGTTGAGTAAGCCGGCAACGCCGGTAAACTGAGGCCGGGTTTGTTTTGATGTAACTATATCTTGCATAAACGAGAACTCTCGCTCATGCGAAATTCTGCTACAAGTGGGCTACTCAATAGGTTTTCGCTTTGCAGCCGAAATAACATTTTAATTTAATATGTTATGTCAATCACGCTATATTTGGCGCAAATTTAACACCATGAGTTTCAGAACCGAACACGATACCATGGGCGAGGTACAGGTACCTGCCGATAAGTACTGGGGCGCGCAAACCGAGCGCTCGCGCAATAACTTTAAAATAGGCCCCGAGGCATCCATGCCAAAGGAGATCATCTCCGCGTTTGCCTATCTTAAAAAAGCCGCCGCTTTTACCAATGCCGATTGCGGTGTTTTAGCTGCCGATAAACGCGACCAGATAGC
>JACXTT010001743.1_pt1 | contig 35734 bp, 31 predicted proteins | sample 9270951 | NCBI WGS metagenome assembly JACXTT01 (sample SAMN15532306, study PRJNA645909) | rock metagenome | isolation source: weathered quartz diorite | place: Puerto Rico | collected 2017-06-21 | reverse complement strand
AAAACTATGCGGAAAACATCTCCGGTAGTGGTGCCCACGGAGGGACTCGAACCCCCACACCTTGCGGCACATGGACCTGAACCATGCGCGTCTACCAATTCCGCCACGTGGGCATTGTTACTGCAACCTGCGACAACTGACTTACTTTACATCTACTGCTACGGAAATCACTTCCGGTAGTGGTGCCCACGGAGGGACTCGAACCCCCACACCTTGCGGCACATGGACCTGAACCATGCGCGTCTACCAATTCCGCCACGTGGGCATTGTTACTGCTGCTACTGAAGGCGTTGCCGCCGACTTCTGCTATCATACTGGTCTTTGGTGTTTTGCGCCAGACCAAGTTTCCTTGCTCTTGCTCGCAACCATCAACCAATCTGCTGCATTTTTCTTTCGTGTTTGACCGAGGGTCGCCGCGAAAGACCGAAATTATAGCGGAACAATTTGAAATGTCAAAGTGCCTAAACCGGCTTTTTTGGCATCGGATTTGACAGGCGCTGCGTTAGGCGATTCATGGTGTCATTTGTTACACTATGCAAAATGGCGTGTCAATCTACTCACCCGGTGAAGCGGACGTCTACCGTGAGCACTGTCAAAAATACTTTAAGAAAACGATTTGAACCAAGCTACCCATACCATTCCCAGCCGTGAGGATATTCTCGGCATCTTCCGCGACAGCCAGTCGCCGCTCGACGCCCACGCTGTGGCGCGTGCACTGAAGGTCGACGACGACGCCATCCACGTGCTGTCGCGCCGCCTCAACGCCATGGAGCGCGACGGCCAGCTCGAGTCGGACCAGGCCGGGCATTTCGCCCTGGCCGACCACTCCGGCTTTGTCGCCGGCAAGGTCAGCGCCCACCGCGACGGTTTTGGCTTCGTCATCCCGGATGAGCCGGGCGAGGACTTGTTCCTCAACGACAAAGAAATGCAGAAAGTCCTGCACGGCGACAAGGTGCTGGCGCGCGTCACCGGCACCGACCGCCGCGGCCGCAAGGAAGCGACCATCGTCGAAGTCGTCACGCGCGCCAACAGCCACGTGATCGGCCGCCTGCTGAACGAAAACGGTGTCTGGCTGATCGCCCCCGAAGACAAGAGAATAGGCCAGGACATCCTTGTTGCCGGTACACCCGGCAAAGCCAAGGCCGGCCAGATCGTCAGCGTCGAATTGGTCGACCAGCCCTCGCGCTTCAAGCAGCCCACGGGCCGCGTGGTCGAAGTGCTGGGAGACCTCGACGATCCCGGCATGGAAATCGAAATCGCCGTGCGCAAGTTCGGCGTGCCGCACATCTTTTCCGAAGGCGCCCTGAATCAAGCCGCGCGCCTGCCGGGCGAAGTGCGCGATGCCGACCTGGCCGACCGCGTCGACCTGCGCGACGTGCCGCTGGTCACCATCGACGGCGAAGACGCCCGCGACTTCGACGATGCCGTGTATTGCGAACCGGTCGCCATCGATGGCGAAAACTGCTTCCGCCTGCTGGTGGCGATTGCCGACGTCAGCCATTACGTCAAGCCGAACGATGCGCTCGATGCCGACGCCCTCGAGCGCAGCACCTCGGTGTATTTTCCCCGCCGCGTGATTCCCATGCTGCCGGAAAAGCTGTCCAACGGTCTGTGCTCGCTGAACCCGGCCGTCGACCGCCTGACCCTGGTGTGCGACATGGTGGTGTCGTCGAAAGGCGAAGTCACCGCTTACCAGTTCTATCCGGCCGTGATCCACTCGGCGGCGCGCCTGACCTACAACGAAGTGGCCGATATTCTCGGCAACGTCGGCGGTCCCGAGGCGCAGCGCCGTCCGGCCATCGTGCCGCACCTGCAGAATCTGTACGACGTCTATCACGCCCTGCACAAGGCGCGCCAGATCCGCGGCGCCATCGATTTCGAAACCACTGAAACCTATATCGTCTGCAACGCCCTGGGCAAGATCGAAAAGATCATCCCGCGCACCCGCAACGATGCCCACAAGCTGATCGAAGAGTGCATGCTGTCGGCCAACGTCTGCGCTGCCGACCTGCTGATCCGCCACAAGCATCCAGGGACGTACCGCATCCACGCCTCGCCGACCGAGGAAAAATTGAACCAGGTGCGTACCTTCCTCAAACAGGTGGGCCTGAACCTGGGCGGCGGCGACAAGCCGACCGCCAACGATTACGCCGTGCTGATGCGCGAGGTCAAGGAGCGTCCCGACGCCGCCCTGCTGCAAACCATGCTGCTGCGCTCGATGCAGCAGGCGGTCTACAGCCCGGACAACATCGGCCACTTCGGCCTGGCCTACGAGGCCTACGCCCACTTTACGAGCCCGATCCGCCGCTATCCCGACTTGCTGACCCACCGCGCCATCAAGGCCATTTTGCTCGGCAAGAAATATGAGCCGAAGGGTATCAACCTGGCCGGCCTGAACACGACCGTGTCGAACGCCACCCGCAAGAAGCAGGCCAAGGACAAGGCGGCCGGCACCCAGAAGCAAGAGAAGGATCTGACGATATGGGATGCGCTGGGCGTGCATTGCTCGGCCAACGAGCGCCGCGCCGACGAAGCCTCGCGCGACGTCGAAGCCTGGCTCAAGTGTTACTTCATCAAAGACAAGCTGGGCGAAGAATTCACCGGCATGATCGTCGGCGTCACCACCTTCGGCATCTTCGTGCAGCTGGACGCCTTGTATGTCGAGGGCCTGGTGCACATCACCGAGCTGGGCACGGATTTCTTCCAGTACGACGACGCCCGCCACGAACTGCGCGGCGAGCGCACCGGCAAGCGCTATCAGCTGACCGACAAGGTCACGGTGCAGGTGGCGCGCGTCGATCTGGAAGCCCGCAAGATCGACCTCGTCATGGCCGGCAACATCAACGAAGAAGTCGATGGCAGCGGTGTGCCGAAGAGCGCGGCGGCTAAGGCGCTGGAAGCCAAGCCGGCCAAGGCCAGCAAGCCGAAAGCGGCGGCGCCGTCGCGTTACGATCTCGATGAATCCGTGGAAGCGCCTGAACCCGCCAAACGCAGCAGCAAAGGTGCAGCCAAGTCGGCCGCACCTGCGAAAACCAGCAAGAAAAAGCGAACTTAAGTAAAGCCATTAATGAAGAATAAAATGATTTTCGGCTTCCACGCCGTCAACTCGCGCCTGCGGCACGAAGCCACGTCGGTGGAAGAAATTTTTGTCGACGCCGGCCGCCAGGACCGCCGCATGCAAGACTTGATCGCCGGCGCCAAGTCGCTCGGCGTGCGGGTCATGCCGGTCGATTCGGCCCGTCTCGATAAAATCGTCGGCACTCGCCGCCATCAGGGCGTGATCGCCTTTGCCAGCCAGTTGGCGCTGGCCCGCAACCTGGACGAATTGCTGGACGCCGTAGAAGGCCCGCCGCTGCTGCTGATCCTCGACGGCATCACCGATCCCCACAACCTGGGCGCCTGCCTGCGCGTGGCCGACGGCGTCGGCGCGCACGCCGTCATCGTGCCGAAAGACCGGGCCGTGGGCCTGAACGCCACCGCCGCCAAGGTGGCGTCCGGCGCCGCCGAAACCGTGCCTTACATCACCGTGACGAATCTGGCGCGCACCATGCGCGAACTGAAGGAACGCGACATCATGCTGATCGGCACCTCGGACGACGCCGACCGCGGCCTGTACGAAGCCGATTTCACGGGCGCCGCCGCGCTGGTGATGGGCTCGGAAGGCGAGGGCATGCGCCGCCTCACGCGCGAGACTTGCGACGTGCTGGTGAACATCCCCATGTTCGGCTCCGTCGAGAGCTTGAACGTGTCGGTGGCGTCGGGCGTGTGCCTGTACGAAGCGCGCCGCCAGCGAATCGCCAAAGAGGGCTGACCAGCGGCGGATTCAGCATCGGGGACTGGCACGAGCGTAGCGAAGCTGCCTGTCCCCATTGTCATATCCGAGGCAAACTTCTCATCTAAGTTTGCTTCCGCGCAGCCAGTGTGGACAGGCAAAAAGTGCCAGGGTAGGCCTTCGGCGTGCATTCGGTCCGCCGGACCTCATGCCCCTCCTGGCCGGATTTGGTCCCCCGGACCAAATCCCCCCGATGCTGCAAAATCTCCGCCCGAAGCAAGCCCCCTGCGAATGCGCTACCATAGCCATCTTGCAACTCTCCGCCTTTCCGCCGCATGTTCCCCAACCTCACAGACGATATCAAGAGCATCATCGAACGCGATCCCGCGGCCCGTAACGGTTTCGAGGTGTTCACTTGTTATCCGGGTTTCCAGGCGATCATGATGCATCGCTGGGCGCATGCCTGCTGGGTCAGCCAGCTGAAATGGCTGGGCCGCTTCATTTCCTACATCGCCCGTATCCTGACGGGCATCGAAATTCACCCGGGCGCCACCATCGGCCATCGCGTGTTCATCGACCACGGCTTCGGCGTCGTCATCGGCGAGACGGCGATGGTCGGCGACGACTGCACCATCTACCAGGGCGTTACCCTCGGCGGCACCTCGCTGACCAGCGGCACCAAGCGTCATCCGACCCTGGAGCGCGGCGTCATCGTCGGCGCCGGCGCGCAAGTGCTGGGTTCGTTCACGGTGGGCGAATACGCCAAGGTCGGCTCGAACGCCGTGGTGGTCAAGCCGGTGCCGGCCGGCGCCACTGCGGTAGGCAACCCGGCCCATATCGTCCGCAAGGATGTGGACGGGCGCAGCGCGCAGATGTTCGCGGCATATGGCGTGACGCCGAACGGTGACGATCCCCTGTCGAAAGCGCTGCACGGTTTGATCGATCACGCGGCGCGCCAGGACGAGCAGATCGAGCGCATGATGGCGGCGATGAAACAGGCCGGACTGTGCTGCCCCAGCATGCCCGAGGGTGATAAACTCGACACCTTACAATTAAATAAACTTGTCGAATAAGGGAGCGCTGACAATGACGACGGAAACTGGCGGCATCGATGCCGCCGATCAGCTCGATCCCTTTGAAGTGCGCGTGCTGGCCGTGCTGGCCGAAAAAGAAGCGCTGACGCCGGACAATTATCCGCTGTCCCTGAACACCCTGACCAACGGCTGCAACCAGCTATCCAGCCGCGACCCGGTGATGCAATTGTCGGAAGACACGGTGGCTGAAGTGTTGCAGCGCCTGATGCAGCGTAAGTTCGTCAGCGGCATCACCCAGGCCGGCGCCCGCGTGGTCAAGTACGAGCACCGCATGCGCATCAAGTGGACCCTGGAGCAGGACAAGCTGGGGGTGTTGTCCATCCTGATGCTGCGCGGCCTGCAAACGGCCGGCGAAATCCGCACCCGCAGCGGCCGCCTGCACGATTTCAAGTCGGTGGCCGAAGTGGAATCCTGCTTGCAGTTCCTGATCGACAAATACCCGCCTCTGGTATTGAAACTGGCGCTGGCGCCCGGCACCAAGGAGCCGAGATATGGCCACTTGCTGTCCGGCGAGGCGGCGCTGGCAAGGCAGGAATCGGCGTTCGGTTCGGTAACGGCGCCTGCATCCGGCGGCAAGACCGCGCAGCTGGAGCAGGAGATTGCCGCACTGCGCGCCGAGGTCGATGAACTCAAGATGCAGTTCGCTGCCTTCAAGCAGCAGTTCGAGTAGATTGAGTTAGCAGTAATTATGCACGATCGTGCATAAAAAAACGCCGCAATCGCGGCGTTTTTTACGAACAGCTCATTACCCTTCGTCCCTCCAGCGGCGCAGGCGAATCGCCCCGTAGATCATCGCCGCACCTGCCAGCGCGCCGATCCACACGGTCGGCTGCAGCAAGGTCAGCCACGATTGCACGAACACGCTGCCGGCATCGACGCTGCCCTGGGCATTGAGCAGGGCGCTCTTCTCGGCGTGCCCGAACGGCAGCCAGAAGCCCGGCACGATGCTGGCGAGGCCGCGCATGACGATGTTCTCTCCGATCCACTTGACGTCGATGCGGGCGTCCATGAACGACGAGGTCATGAAGCTGACCCAGCGCAGCAGTGCCAGGCCCAGCAGGGGCACGCCGACCGCCCACAGGAACACCTTCGACTTGGCCCACGACGATACCAGCAGCAGGTAGCCCACCGTCGGCAGCGCCCACAGCGCATACACGGGCAACAAACCCAGCATCTGGAATGGCGCCAGCCAGAAGGCGGGGTTGCTCAGCACCAGGCCGACGATGTGGATGCCGAAGAAGCCGGCGCCGAACATGGTCAGCAGCACGATGACGAAGGCGGTGACGATGCCGATCAAAAAGGTGATGACCGGCGCCAGCACCAGCGACATCAACACTTTCGACAGCACGGTATCGCGGTCCGACACCGGCAGCGACTTCCAGAACAGAATGCTGCGGTCGCGGCGGTCGTCGTACAGGGCCGACAGGCAATAGAAAAACACGACAAAGGGCAGCACGCCGAACAGCGGCGCGGCGGCGGCGATGTAGCCGTTGGCCACCGCGTTGGCCATGCCGACCCTCGCATCCTGCGCCATGCTGATGGCGATCGCCCCGCGGGTGAATTCGTGACCGTTGATCACCACCTTGGCATTCATGCCGGGCGAGACGAAGCCGTAGGCGATGGTCACCGCCACCACCGCCGTCATCACCAGCGCAACGACCGCCGGCGCCCAGAAAAACGCTCCTTTGTGCTCCCAGTACTCGCGCCGCAGCAGCCATTTCATGGTATTCATGCGTAAGTTCCTTTCATGGTGGCGACGAAAAGGTCGGCGACGCTGATGTTGCGGGTCTCGCCAATCCCGGCCAGTTGCGCGCGGGTGACGCCGGCCGGCCCTTTCGAGTCGAACAGCATGACGGCCTTGCCGAACACGCTACGCTGGTCGATCGGCTGCAAAGCGTTGGCGGCGTTGAATTTCTCGCTCGGCACCATCACCTCGGTGTAGCGCTCGCCCACTTCCTCCATCGAGGCGGCCAGCACGATCTTGCCTTCGCGGATGAACATCAGGTCGGTGAGGATGTGTTCGACTTCCTCGACCTGGTGGGTGGTGATGATGATGGTTTTGCCCTCATCGAAATAATCCTCCAGCAGGTTCTGGTAAAACTGCTTTCTGTAGATGATGTCCAGGCCCAGGGTCGGCTCGTCGAGCACCAGCAATTTGGCGTCGATCGCCATCACCAGCGCCAGGTGCAGCTGCACCACCATGCCTTTCGACATGGCTTTGACCTTCATCGACGGTTTCAGCTTGGTCGCGGCGATATAGCGCTCGGCCTTTTTGCGGTCGAAGCGGGGATGGATGCCGGCGACGAAATCGATGGCGTCGCCCACCGCCAGCCAGCGCGGCAGGATGGCGACGTCGGCGATGAAGCAGACATCCTTCATCAGCTCGTCGCGCTGGGTGCGTGGATCGAAACCCAGCACGTTCAATTCGCCGTCGAAAGGCACCAGGCCCAGCGCCGCTTTCAAGGTGGTGGTCTTGCCGGAACCGTTCGGCCCGATCAAGCCGACGATGCGGCCGGCGGGGATGGTGAAACTGACATTGTCGACGGCGGCCTGCTTGCCGTAGCGCTTGGACAAGCCGCTGGCGGTGATGACGGCGCTCATGAGTTTGCCTCCGGGGCAGGGCCGGCGGCCGCCGCGCGCAGCAGTTGATCCAGGCTGAGTCCGAGCCGGCGGATACGCTCCACCATGGCCGGCCATTCCTCGCGCATGAAGCGCTCCCGTTCGCTGGCCAGCAGTTTCTCGCTGGCGCCTTCCGTCATGTACATGCCGATTCCCCTTCTTTTTTCTACGAGATTGTCGTCGACCAATTCCTGGTATGCCTTCGATACGGTGATCGGGTTGAGTTGATACTCGGCAGCCACCTGCCGCACGGAGGGCAGGGCATCGCCCGCTTTCAAATCGCCGTCGAGCATCATTTCGAGCACCTTTTCCTTTAATTGCCGGTAGATCGGCGTGTGTTCGTTCCAGCCGGGCGTCATCATGAGCGATGCTCCCGGCGGGCTATCCCTTTTTGCTGAATCATGATGCCTCCCTTTACTGATGTGTTGATGTGGTGTTGTAGTAATGTAGTACACCAAAGATCGCTCCGTCAACTATTTTCCAACGCATCCTCGTTCGAAAGTGTTGCCAAAAGCAATAATTTTTTGTATTTGCTAATTTGTTACTTTACGGACAGCGTCGTCTCGATTAATGTGGCTTTGCTTTTTTCTAAACAATGATGTCGGATCAAGTGTTATCGCGATGGCGCGCCAGTCGATCGCGTCCGCCCTCGCCAACAACCAGAGACCGAAACGCCCATGAAGTTCGCCACCTCCCGCTTCCCCGTTCATGCCGTGTTATCCGTCTCGCTGGCCGCCGCGCTCGGCGCTTGCGGTGGCGGCGGCGGCACGTCGACCACTCCGGCGCCGGCGACCCCGCTCAGCCCTGTTGCCCCGGTCACCCCCGTGGTCCCGGTAACGCCCGTGACACCGGCTATCCCTGAAACGCCGGTCACCCCGGCACCGTCCGGCTTCCTGCTGGGGGGCACCGTCAGCGGCCTCGGCGACGGCGCCGCCGTCACCATCGTCAACGGCGCCGACAGCGTCACCGTCAGCGCCAACGGCAGTTTCGCCTTGCCGGCGCGCCTGGCCGCCGGCGCCGCCTACAGCGTCAGCAGCAATACGCCGGCCGGCCATTTGTGCAGCCTCAGCAATGGAGCGGGCACGGTCGGCAACGCCGATGTCGCCAGCATCGCCGTCAAATGCACGGCTTTCCTGCTGGCTGGCAAGGCAAGGCCTTTCACCAATGCTTACGCGGTCGCCGTCGACGCGGCCGGCGCCACTTATGTACTCGATTCGCTCGAACAAGTCATTGTGCGCATCGACAGCGCGGGTGCCGCCAGCGTGTTTGCGGGCAGCCGCAATGTTCGTGGCCACCAGAATGGCGCCGGCAACGTTGCCAGTTTCTGGACCGACAGTACTTCGCGCATGGCCTTCGACCCGCAGGGTAATCTGATCCTGGCCGATACCTGCAATAGCCTGATCCGCAAAATCACGCCTGCCGGCGCCGTCAGCATCCTGGCCGGGACGCCGCAAACGAGCTGCGGTCTGTCCCCCACTTACGCAGTGCCACCGCGCGATGGCCTTGCGCCGGGCGCGGTGTTCAGCCATCCGGCGAAAATTGCCATCGATGCGAACGGGAATATTGCCATCGTCGAGAACAGCCGCGGAACGCTGCGCCGTATCAGTTCCAGCGGCGTGGTGACGACGGAAACGCCGATGGGCGCACAGCCCGCCGTTACCATCAGCGCCATCGCGTTTAACAATCGCAACGAGCTGTTTTTTGCCAGCAATAGCGGCAGCCAGCGCCGCATCTGGCGCGTCGACAGCGGCAGCGCCGTGCTGGTCGCCGGCGGCCCCGCCAGCCGCGATCCCTTGCCGGCCGATAGCGCCGCCATCGGCGCCGGTTTTCTGACCATCCGCGCGCTGGCGTTCGACAAGGATAACAACTTGTACATCGGCGATTCGGCGAACGTGCGCAAGTTGAACACGGCCGGCATTGTCAGCAATGTTGCCGGTTCCGTGTCGCGGACCGTCGATGGGGGCGGCGCCAACGGGTTTTTCAGCACCGTGACCGACATGGCGATCGGCGCGCAAGGCAACTTGACGGTGCTACAGTCCGACACTTCGCAGCTGCGCCAGCTGACGCCGGCCGGCGCCGTCACCACCAGCGCCGCCACGCCGGTCGGCCGCGAGTATGCCGACGGCAAGGGCAGCGCCGCAAGGTTCGCGACCTTCGACTACCTGGCCAGCGGCCCCGACGGCAGCATCTTCACGCTCGACACCGCCAACCAAGTGATTCGCAAGATTGCAGCCGACGGCACCGTCAGCCGCTTTGCCGGTGTGGCTGGCTCCGCCGGCGGCGCCGACGGGCCGGTCGCCAGCGCCACCGTGAACGTCCCCGTCAGCCTGGCGGTCGACAAGTCCGGCGTCCTGTTCTTCATCGACAAGAATGGCTTGCGCAAGGTCGATGGCGGCGTGGTCAGCACCATCAAGGTGTCGAGCACCTTGTTCGAACAGGGCTACTACATGCGGGTGCTGGCCGATGGCGCCTTCCTGCTGGCCGGCGCGGATGACGCGCGGATATTAAACGCCAATGGCGAACTACGCACCGTGATCGACAGCGCAGTGTTGCAGCAGCTGGGCTACGGCTACACGGGCGACCCGCTCGCGGTCGCCGGCTTTGCTGTCGATGCGGCCGGCAACGCTTATATCCTCGATGGCAATTCCTCGCTGGTCATCAAATACAGCAGGTCGGGCGTCATCAGCCGGTTTGCCGGCACCATCAATGCGCCGGGGAATGCCGACGGCGCCATGGGCCGCGGCATGCTGGCGATCGAATCGCTCAGCGACATGGCCATCGATCCGTCCGGCAATCTGTACTTTTCGGGGCAGGGCGCGGTTCGAAAAATCAGCGCGGACGGCGTGCTGTCGACGCCGGTTCTGGCCTGGGGCACGCCGACGGTGTTCGGTCTCACGGTTGCCAACGGCATGCTGTATGGCAGCACGGCGGCCGGCGTCATGCAGACGCCGCTGCCATGAACCTCAGGCAGCCGGCTTGCCGTCCAGGCCGCGCCGGCTGACGGCGCCATCCGCATCGATGGCGATCCAGCCGCCCCGTTGCGGCTCGGCGTCGAGTTCCCAGTCGGGCAGCACGTAGCGGCGGCGTACGCCGTCAGCGTGCAGGGCAGGGCGGTGAGTGTGGCCGTGGATGAGGAAGTCGCTGCCGGTGCTGGCGTGCAAGGCGTCGATGGCCTCAGGCGTCACATCCATGATCGCCATCGACTTGCCGGCGTGGGCGTCGCGGCTGCCATCGCGCAGGCCGGCGATGATGGCCTTGCGCTGCTGTAAGGGCATGGCCAGGAACTGCGCCTGCCAGGCGGGATCGCGCACTTGTTTTCTGAAAGCCATGTAGGCGGTATCGATGGTGCATTCGGCGTCGCCGTGCACCAGCGCCACCGTGGTGCCGGCAATCGTCGCCACGTGCGGTTCGGCCAGCAGGGTCAAGCCGGCGGCGCGGGCAAAATCGGCGCCCACCAGGAAATCGCGGTTGCCGGCGATCCAGTAGACGGCGACGCCGGCATCGGACACCGCGCGCAGACCTTCGGCCACGGCTTGATTAAATGGGGAAACGAGGTCGTCGTCGCCGGCCCAATATTCGAACAGGTCGCCGAGAAGATAGAGACTTTCCGCATGCACCGCGCGCTCGGCCAAGAAGCCGAAAAAGGCCTCGGCCGTGCGCGGGTGCGACTCCTGCAGGTGCAGGTCGGAAATGAAATACGCCGCCGGGCGCGTGGAATCTTGCATGCTGGCGCCCGGACCGGTCAATTACAGGACTTCGACTTTTTCGATGATCACGGCGTCGCGCGGGACGTCGCCGTGCATGCCGCTCTGGCCGACCTTGACCTTGTTGATCTGGTCGACGACGTCGGTGCCGTCGGTGACTTTACCGAACACGGCATAGCCCCAGCCGTCCTGGCCGGGGTAGTCGAGGAAGCCGTTGTTCTTGGTGTTGATGAAGAACTGGGCGGACGCCGAATGCGGGTCCGAGGTACGTGCCATAGCCAGGGTGTACTTGTCGTTCTTCAGGCCGTTTTTCGCTTCGTTTTCCACCGTTTGCGGCGCCGGTTTCTGTTTCATGCCTGGCTCGAAACCGCCGCCCTGGATCATGAAGTCGCTGATGACGCGGTGGAAAATCGTGTTGTTGTAATGGCCCTTGTTGACATACTCGAGGAAGTTGGCAACGGTTTTCGGTGCTTTGGCTTCGTCCAGCTCGGCGGTGATGGCGCCCATATTGGTGGTGATGAGTACTTTGGTCATGATGTGTCCTTTTTTGAATGGATGAAGCTTTTATTTATTTGTTTTTGACGACGCTGGCGCCGGTGATCACGATCGGCACCACCGGCACGTTCTGCTGACCCTTGACGTCGTCGACGACCACGCCCTTGATCTTGTCGACCACATCCTGGCCCTGGATGACTTTACCGAACACGGTGTAGCCGAAACCGTCGCGGCCCGGGTAATTCAAGGGTTCGTTATCGGCGACGTTGATGAAAAACTGCGAAGTGGCTGAATTCGGATCGCCCGTTCGCGCCATCGCCACCGAATACGGCACATTGGTCAAGCCGTTATTGGCTTCGTTCTGCACCGGTTTCATGGTTTTCTTGGTGACCATCCTGGCGTCCATGCCGCCGCCCTGGATCATGAAGCCGTCGATCACGCGGTGAAAAATGGTGCCCTTGTAGTGGCCCGACTTGACGTACTGAAGAAAATTGGCGACCGTCTTCGGCGCTTTTTCCTGGTCCAGTTCGAGCACGATTTCGCCCATGGTGGTTTTCAGCGAGACTTGCGGGGCCGTGGACGCCTGGGTGGCGTCGGCGGCCAGCACGGCGGTGCCGAACGACAGGCCGAACAGCACGGTCAGGCAGCGGGTCAGCAGGGAGGCAACAATCGATGTGCGGTGAGTGGACACGGACATGGAGGCTTTCACAAAGTGGAGTTAGCGCAAAGCGCTGTCAAGCGGTTTGCAGAAAAATAAACCTGAACCATATGCAGCCCAAGGGGGATTTTATCAATGCTATACTTTCGTGCAGAACGACCATTCTATCAAATAAGAACAATATTACAGAAGGCCGTGACGATATCGAACCATCAACCGCTGCCGGTGCGTGCCCCCGAGGCTCAAGCACCGCCGCAAGGTTTGGTTCGTGACGTCGCGGCCTCGACTATTTATAGCAAGAGCCCGATGAGCCAACTGAAGATTTACAACACGCTGGCGCGTGACAAGCAGGACTTCGTCCCTATCGTTCCCGGTCACGTCGGCATGTACGTATGCGGCATGACCATCTACGATTACTGCCACATCGGCCACGCGCGCATGATGATGGCCTTCGACGTCGTCTACCGCTGGCTCACGGTCTCGGGTTACCAGGTCAATTATGTCCGCAACATCACGGACATTGAAGACAAGATCATCAAGCGGGCGGTGGAAAACGGCGAGTCGATCCACGCGCTGACCTCGCGTTTTACCCAGTACATGGACGAGGACACGGCCGCGCTGGGCATCTTGCCGCCCACCGTGGTGCCGCGCGCCACCAATTATGTGCCGCAAATGCTGGGCATCATCGAGCTGCTCGAGCAAAACGGCCTGGCCTATAAAGCCGACGATGGCGACGTCAATTACGCCGTGCGCAATTTCCCCGGCTACGGCAAGCTGTCCGGCAAGTCGCTGGACGACTTGCGGGCTGGCGAACGGGTCGACGTCAACACGGGCAAGCGCGACGCCCTCGATTTCGTCTTGTGGAAGGCCTCGAAAGAGTCCGAGCCGGACGAAGTCAAATGGCCGTCGAAATGGGGCAGCGGCCGTCCCGGCTGGCACATCGAGTGCTCCGCCATGTCCTGCGCCACCCTGGGCGAGCACTTCGACATCCATGGCGGCGGCGCCGATTTGCAGTTCCCGCACCATGAAAACGAAATCGCCCAGTCCGAAGGCGCGTTCAAGCAGCCGATGGTCAACTACTGGTTGCACAATGGCTTCGTGCGCGTCGATAACGAGAAAATGTCCAAGTCGCTGGGCAATTTTTTCACCATCCGCGACGTCCTCAAAAAATACGATGCCGAAGTCATCCGCTTCTTCATTTTAAAAGCGCATTACCGCAGCCCGTTGAATTACTCGGACGCCCACCTCGACGACGCCAAGGTCGGCCTGACCCGTTTATACACGGCGCTCGACGGTCTGGAACTGGGCGGCATTGCGGAGATCGACTGGCAGGATGCTTACGCCGTGCGCTTCGCGGACGCCATGAACGACGACTTCAATACGCCGATCGCGATTGCCGTGCTGTTCGACATGGTCAGCGAATTGAACAAGACGAAATCGGTTGCGCTGGCCCGCCAATACCGCGCCTTGGCCGGCGTCATCGGCCTGCTCGAACGCAGCGCGCAAGCCTTCCTGCAAGGCGGCGCCAGCGACGGCGATGAAAAAATCGTCGAGCTGATCGCCGCCCGCGCCGCCGCCAAGAAGGCGAAAAATTTCGCCGAGTCGGACCGCATCCGCGCCGAATTGTCGGCCACCGGCGTCATCCTCGAAGACAAGCCGGACGGCACGACCAACTGGCGCCGCGCATGATGGCGCTCAATAAGGACGCCGTGGGCAACGCTTCACTCCTGATCGAAGTACCGGCTTACTGGGAAGAGGCGAAGCTCGAGCTCATGAAGCGCGACCGCATCATGAAGAAACTGATCCCCCAGTTCGGCGACCTGCACCTGGTCGGCCATCCCGACCCTTTTACCACCCTGGCCCGTTCCATTGTCGGCCAGCAGGTGACGAATAAAGCGGCCGACGCCGCCTGGGCCAAGCTGGTAATCGTTTGTCCGAAAATCACTCCGGCCCAGGTCATCAAGGCCGGCGCCGAACAGCTGGGTACCTGCGGCCTGTCGAAACGCAAAACCGAATACATCCTCGACCTGGCCGACCATTTCAAGGCCAAGCGGGTACACGCCAACCTGTGGGCCGAAATGGCCGACGAAGCGGTGATCGCCGAGCTGGTGCAAATCCGCGGCATCACCCGCTGGACCGCCGAGATGTTTCTAATTTTTAATCTCCTGCGGCCCAACGTGCTGCCGCTGGACGACCCCGGCCTGATCCACGGCATCAGCCACAATTATTTCTCCGGCGAACCGGTTTCGCGCAGCGATGCGCGCGAAGTATCGGCCAACTGGGAGCCGTGGCGGACGGTTGCCACGTGGTATTTATGGCGTAGCCTGGACCCTGCTGCGGTAGAATAGATGCTGACAGACCGCGCCGAAGTCGCGCAGCGGTCGAAAAAAATGATAGGGCGGCGTGCTTGCGAGCGCGTTTCGCCCATGAATTCCTTCGGAGGACCAATGATTAAAACAACTTTCCTCAACTTCGAACAGCCGATCGCCGAGCTCGATTCCAAGATTGAAGAGCTGCGTTTCGTGCAGGACGATTCCGCCGTCGACATCTCCGAAGAGATCGACCGCCTGGCCAAAAAAAGCCAGCAGCTGACCAAGGACATCTACGCCAAGCTGACCCCGTGGCAAGTATCGCAAATCGCCCGCCACCCGCAGCGTCCGTACACCATGGACTACGTCAACGAAATCTTTACCGATTTCCATGAACTGCACGGCGACCGCTCGTATGCGGACGACCTGTCGATCGTCGGCGGCCTGGCCCGTTTCAACGGCCAGTCCTGCATGGTGATCGGCCACCAGAAAGGCCGCGACACCAAGGAGCGCGCGCTGCGCAACTTCGGCATGCCGAAACCGGAAGGTTATCGCAAGGCCATGCGCCTGATGAAACTGGCGGAAAAATTCGGCCTGCCGATTTTTACTTTCGTCGACACCCCGGGCGCTTTTCCCGGCATCGATGCCGAGGAGCGCGGGCAGTCGGAGGCCATCGGCCACAATCTGTATGTCATGGCTGAACTGAAAGTGCCGCTGATCGCCACCATCATCGGCGAAGGCGGCTCCGGCGGCGCGCTGGCGATCGCTGTCGGCGACGCCGTGCTGATGCTGCAATACGCCACCTATTCCGTCATCTCGCCGGAAGGCTGCGCCTCGATCCTGTGGAAAACCTCCGAGCGCGCCGCCGATGCCGCCGACGCCCTCGGCCTGACCGCGCACCGCCTGAAGGCGATGGGCCTGATCGACAAGATCATCAACGAACCGCTGGGCGGCGCCCACCGCGACCCGAAAGCCATGGCCACCATGCTCAAGCGCGCACTGGCCGATTCCCTGCGCCAGTTCCAGGGCATGAAAACCCGCGAGCTGATCGACACCCGCCATCAGAAGTTGATGAGCTACGGCAAATTCAAAGAAACCTTGCCGGTCGAAGAATAACAACAGGCGCAACACGTCGGGGGAACAGGCGCAGCGTGCCTGTCCCCGGCTTTTGCGTCGCTCCAACAAACATCGATGAGCAAACAGCACGCCGCCGCACTGCCCGACATTTTCGCAAGCGCACTCCGCGCTTTGCATCCCTCCGACAAGTCCCCCATCGCCATCGCCCTCAGCGGCGGCCTCGATTCCTCGGTGCTGTTGTACCTGGCGCACGGCTGGGCGAAAGAGCAGGGCGTGCCCCTGTTCGCCTTCCACGTCCACCATGGCATCAGCCCGAACGCCGACGACTGGCTCACTCACTGCCGCGCACAATGCGAGTCACTTGGCGTCAGCGTCGATTCACGCTCGGTGATTCTGCAAAAGAGCAAATCCGGCGTCGAAGCGGCCGCCCGCAAGCTGCGCTACGCCGCGCTGGGCGAAATGTGCGCGCAGCACGGCGCGCGGCTCATGCTGACCGCCCACCACCTCGACGACCAGGCCGAAACCGTGCTGCTGCAATTGCTGCGCGGCTCAGGCATGGCGGGCCTGTCCGGCATGGACGCCGCCAACAGTGCCCCGGAGCTGTTGGGCAACGCTGACCTGGTGATGGCGCGCCCGCTGCTGCCGGTCACGCGCCAGGCGCTGGAAGCCTACGCCGCCGAACATGAATTGACGTGGATCGACGACGAATCGAATCTCGATGCACGCTATGCCCGCAACGCCTTGCGCCTGCAGGTGATGCCGGCCCTGTCCGCCGCCTTTCCCGGTTTCCAGGAACGTTTTGCGCGTAGCGCCGCCCACGCCCAGTCGGCGCAGCGCATGCTGGCCGAGCTGGCCGCGCAGGATCTGCTGGCCGTCGAAGTGGACGGCACCATCGACGTCGCCCAGCTGCGCAGCATGTCGCTGGACCGCGTGCGCAACCTGCTGCGCCACTGGTTCAGCCTGAAATCCGTGCGGATGCCGTCGTCGGCCTGGCTCGATGAAATGGTGGCGCAGCTGCTGGAAGCGCGTCCCGGCGCGCAACTCTTGGTGACGCACCCCGACTGCCACATCCGCCGCCACCGCGACCGCCTGCACATCGTGCCGAAACTGGACGATTTGGCCGGCATGCGCGACCCCGACGACGAAGGCGTGATCGAGCGTCACGCCCAGCGTTTCAAATGGAACGGCGAAGTCTCGCTGGCCTTTCCCGACTACGGCGGCGTCCTGCATTTCGACGTCACCGAAACCGGCCTGGACCCCGCTTGGCTGCGCCAGCAAAATCTGCAGATCGATTTCCGGGTCGGCGGCGAACGGCTGAAGCTTGCGCACAACCGTCCCACCCGCAGCCTGAAGTATCACTATCAGGCGATGGACGTGCCGGCCTGGGAGCGCACCCGCTTGCCGGTGGTCAGCGCCCACAAGACCCTTCTGTTCGCGGCGGGGATCGGGATGGATTGCCAGCATGTGGCGGCGGGGGAGGGGATGATCGTGCTGCGCTGGGTGGCCGATGTGGTGGCCGCATAGTCGATAAACGTATTACCATATATCCACAAGGTATAGCTTTCCCGCCCCCACTTCTTGTCATTTTGCATTGCAGCATGTAGAGTAAAGCCCTCTTTTTACCTTCTACAGCGAATCACCTATGGCTTTGATTGTCCACAAATACGGCGGCACGTCGATGGGCTCGACGGAACGCATCAAGAATGTTGCGGCCCGGGTCGCCAAGTGGCACGATGCGGGCCACCAGGTGGTGGTGGTGCCGTCGGCCATGTCGGGCGAAACCAACCGCCTGATCGGCCTGGCCAAGGAAATCATGGGCCAGCCCGATCCCCGCGAGCTGGACATGATCTGCGCCACCGGCGAGCAAGTCTCGGTGGGCCTCTTGGCCATGGCCTTGCTGGCGATCGGCAAGGACGCCGTTTCGTATGCCGGCTGGCAAGTGGCCATCAAGACCGATTCGTCCTTCACCAAGGCACGCATCCAGTCGATCGACGACAAGAAAGTGCGCGCCGACCTCGATGCGGGCAAAGTCGTGATCATCACCGGCTTCCAGGGCGTCGACGAAGACGGTAACATTTCGACATTGGGCCGCGGCGGCTCGGACACGTCGGCGGTGGCGATTGCCGCGGCCTTGAAAGCCGACGAATGCCTGATTTTCACGGACGTCGACGGCGTCTACACCACCGACCCGCGCGTGGTCACCGAAGCGCGCCGCCTGAAAACGGTGACCTTCGAAGAAATGCTGGAAATGGCCTCGCTGGGTTCGAAAGTGCTGCAAAGCCGCTCGGTCGAATTCGCCGGCAACTACCGCGTCCCGACCCGCGTGCTGTCGTCGCTGACCGACCCCCTGCTGCCGCTGCAAGAAGAAGCCAACTCGGGCACCCTGATTTCGTTTGAGGAAGATAAAAACATGGAACAAGCCGTCATTTCCGGCATCGCCTTCAACCGCGATGAAGCCAAGATCACCATCCTGGGCGTGCCCGATAAACCAGGCGTGGCCTTCCACATCCTCGGCCCGGTTGCCGACGCCAACATCGAAGTCGACATGATCATCCAGAACCAGTCGGTCGACGGCAAAACCGATTTCACCTTCACCGTCTCGCGCGGCGAGTACCAGAAGGCGATGGGCGTGCTCGAAGGCGTCAAGGCCGACATCGGCGCCGCCAGCGTGATGGGCGACGCCAAGGTATCGAAAGTGTCGGTGGTCGGCGTCGGCATGCGCAGCCACGTCGGCGTCGCCTCGCAAATGTTCCGCACCCTGTCGGAAGAGGGCATCAACATCCTGATGATTTCGACTTCCGAGATCAAGATTTCGGTGCTGATCGACGAGAAATACATGGAGCTGGCCGTGCGCGCCCTGCATAAAGCCTTCGATTTGGAAAAAGAATAATTTTCTGAAGAATTTTAGGCCGTTCCATTGACCGAACCCGTGCCCAGCCGGTATGATCTCGGTCTTCTGATGTAGCAATAGCAGCAGCAGATTGGAGACGTGGCCGAGTGGCCGAAGGCACATCCCTGCTAAGGATGCATACGGCTTATACCTGTATCGTGGGTTCGAATCCCACCGTCTCCGCCAGATCAACGTTCGCTGATGTTCCGCAACGTCCTAGAACCCCCGGGTCTCATAGTGAGAACGGGGGTTTTTTGTTTGTCCGCGTTCTCTGCCGTTCGCCGGAATCCATGCCCTTGAGGGCATAAGTGAGGGTATGAAAACACCCTCACGTTTGGCATACCCTTAAAACTCCCGCAGTGCTGTGCAGGTACCCCTGTTCACCCACAATTGCGAGGAGTTGATATGCCGAGGCTAGCCATTCCACTGACCGACACCCAGATTCGCCGCGCGAAAGCGCTAGAGAAGCCTCTAAAGCTTTACGACGGCGCCGGGCTTTATCTTGAGATCCTTCCGACCGGCGCGAAGTTCTGGCGATTCCGGTACAGGCAGTCGAACGGAAAAGAAAATTCTTTGACCTTCGGCGCCTACCCTCAGCTAACACTCGCAGAGGCCAGAACTCAACGCGAAAATGCTCGAAAGCTGATGAAGGATGGCTGCGACATCGGGCAGCAAAAGGCGCGTGTGCGGCGTCAACAGGCGGCGGATGCCGCACAGACATTTCAGGCGCTCGCCATTGAGTGGCACACAGTGAAAACGAAATCGTGGACGGCTCAATACGCGACCAACGTTTTGCATCGCCTCAAGGCGGATATCTTTCCCGACATCGGGAAGGCTCCAATTGCCGATGTCACGCATCGAGAACTGATCAATGTGCTTCGCAAAATCGAGTCTCGCGGGGCCCACGAAGTTGCGAAGCGCAACAAAGCTGTGTGTGCCCAGATTTTCAGTTACGCGATCCAGGTTGGGGCGGCGCAGCGTAATCCGGTGACTGACATGCGCGACGTGCTGCAACTTGTGACGCCTGGGAATTTTCCTGCAATTTCGAGCGATCAACTGCCGGCGTTTCTCAGTGCTATGCGCGCCAACGCTGTTTGCATGCATCCGACGACACGAATCGGCTTGCAACTGCTGATGCTCGTGTTCGTGAGGACCAGCGAACTCATCGAAACACCGTGGAGCGAAATGACGCCGGGGAGTGATTCGTGGACGATACCATGGCAGCGTATGAAGTTGGGAAAGAGGCACCTTAATCCAATTAAGAAGGATCATTTCGTGCCGCTTTCACGCCAAGCGATTGCGCTAATCGAGGAACTTAGACATTTGACTGGAGGCGGGAAGTACATGTTCCCGAACCTGCGAGATCACGGTCGCACGATGAGCAATAACGCGTTTTTGAAAGCGATTGAAAGGATGGGCTACAAGGGCGATATGTCCGGCCATGGGTTTAGGGCCTTAGCGATGAGCACGATAAAAGAGAGACTGGGTTACAGACATGAGGTAGTTGATCGGCAGCTAGCACACGTGCATAAGGACAAGGTCACACGTGCCTATGATCGAGCGGAATTCATAGATGAGCGTCGAATCATGATGCAAGCTTGGGCCGACTACATCGATTCAGTTTAGCTGGGTCAGACTTCGTCCGGAAGCCCCGACGTCCGACTTCCATTGAGGGAGAGCGGCTTCGGAAAAAATGCTGCTCGGCGCGGCGCAGGTCGGGATCTAGCAAGCGGGGGCCCATATCATTCGGTCGCGCAGCCCGCTAACGAGCGAATCCTTCGGATTTTGAACAATGCGAGCGCCTGGCGGTCGCCGATCGTCGGAGTTGCGCTTTTCTGAAGGACCGCCGTGGGGCGATTCAAGACGTCGACGGGATTCCCGGCGACGCCAGTCGCCCGGTGCAGGATTTTTCGAACAGCGACGATAGGAAGGACTCACAGCTCGCGGCAGCTCGTAGCGCGGCGGGCGCCCGGTGCTCCGAGTCGTGCCGCTAGTTGATGACATAGCTGCAGCCGAATCGGCGAACGCATCGGGACCTACGATTCCCGGAGGACGTCATGAACTCCTCGGCGTTGTTCTGGTAGCGACGGAAACTACTAAACGAACAGGAAAAACCAGTTGATGAGTTGATCGCCGAAGCAAGCGAAATGTTGCCAGTTCCAGTGATGGAATTCGATGAACGAATCGACCTCCGTGCCGCTGACGTTGTCCCAACAACCGAGGGGAAACCCAAGCGCCAGGCCAAGGCGTCGGCCGCGGAGAGACAGGCAAAACTGGATATGTGAAGTATAACTATCTAGTGGCGATAAGACGGCCCGACTTGGCGTAACGCCTCATTTGATAGGTGTGGGTGTTCGTACGACGATTATGCCCTTGGGATCACCAGCACGGATCGGCTTGCCATGTTCTTTGCGAAGGTGTCGTTTTCGAAAACCCTTGAGCTTGTCCAGTAGCCATGCGTCCGCTTTGGTCAGTGATTTTTTCGATTGTCCCTCCCACATCCGTAACGGTGATGGGCACACGGCTGCCAGTTCACTCATGCCTTGGCCACGCCATTTCTCGTCGCCTAATCGATGGCTTTCCAAAAGGATGATCGCGCCTGGTCGCGCTGCGGCCGCTGCTTGCACGATCGCAGCGGCGCCGCGTTCCATGAAGCCGTTCTTTGTTCTGGCGTAGAACCATGGAAGGTATCCCAAATGAGGCGCCATATGGATGCTCCATATTGCTCTGCCATCACCGATAAGGACCATTCCCGTGCGCCTGTAGGGTAAAAAGTAGCGGTATAACATGTATAGGCATAGCAAGCTGATTATGATGTAAGTCGCCCGATCCAGGCTGTGATACTGCCTCATCGAAAAGTAGTCGGCAAACCCAAGCATTACATACGACAGGATGTATAGGCCACCGGCAACTGTCAGCAACTGTTTGTGGGTGCCGAGATTGCGTATCGGGGAGAAATAAATTCGATCGTATAGGCAGATCGGGCGATGGGGATCGCGCACTGCGAGGTCAGGGGCCTCTGACAGCAGCTGCGGCTGCTCAGTGTTGTCGGCGCGGGCGTTTCGCTGCATCGGCATCAGTACGCCACCTTAAAAGTAGGGCTGTCCTCGGCACGGTGCTTGCGGCGGTCATACATACGCGTGGTGGCGATATTGGCGTGGCCGACCCAGTCCTGCACCTTTTCGAGATCGGCGCCGTGTTCAAGGGCGTTGGTGATGGCGGTGGCGCGCAACGCATGCGGCCCGAAGCCGTCGACGTCGATGCCGACGACGCTGGCGTACCTGGCCAGCACCCGGTACACCCCGTCTTCCGTGATTCCCTGACCACGCGCATTGTTGCTGGCTGAGTAGAACAGCGGCGCCGTCCTGTCGTCACCATGGCCCACCGCCTCGAGGTAACTGGCGATGGCGCCGGCCGCCGCCGGGTGCAGCGGCACGAAGCGGATCTTGCTGCCCTTGCCCAGCACCCGTAGATGCCGCACGCTGCGGCGCTCCTGCAGGTCGACCAGGCGCAGCGCGCACAGCTCGGCGCGGCGCAGGCCGTGATACAGCAGGGTGGCCAGCATCGCGCGATCGCGCAGTCCCTTGACGGTCGAATCCTTCGGAATTTTCAACAACGCGCGCGCCTGGTGATCGCAGATGGCCGGCGTGGTGCCTTCCTGGCTGGCCACCTTCGGCCGCTTGATGCCGTCGACCGGGTTGCCGGTGACGGCGTTGGCCTCGCACAGGGCGTCGAACAGCGACGACAGGGCCGACAGCTTGCGGCGGATGGTGGCGCCGGCCAGGGCCCGCTGTTCCAAGTCGCGGCGCCAAGCGAGCACATGGCCGCGGCCGACCTGCCGGAAGGCGTGCGGATCGGCGATGCCGGCGAACGCCATGAATTCTTCCGCGTCGTTCTGGTAGGCGCGGCGCGTTTGCGGGTTGTCGATGTCGGCGAACCAGGCGATGGCCGGGGGCACCTCGGCCAGCTGGTGAAAATCGGTGGTGGTGAGTGCACCTGGCGTCAGCACCGCGATCAAGTCAGTTGTCATACCAATTCCGTATCAATTTTTCTACCAGGGATGCAACGGCGTGGACGAATGCCCGCTCGGTTACACTTTGCATTAGCGGCGTCCGGCGCCCCGGACGGTTGATGGATTTCCTTGGCGACCGCGGCTTTTTCGTTTTCATCATCTGCTCGATAAGGGTTGTGAAGCCCCTATCTTCGCGTCACGACAAACGCGGCCGTCGCGGTGTTTTCCTAAATTTTGCTAGCCCCAGATTTCGAGGATTTCGATGTCGCTGACGACCCGCGGCACATTGGCCAACTGATGGAAGTAGGCGAGGATCAGCGCGCGCGGCGCCGGCGCCGGGCTCAGGTCAGATGGCAAACACAAGACTTTCATCGGACATCACTTTCATTGAGCAAGAAACTTCGCTTTCACCGACATGTAGCCGCTCTCCAGACGCGCCATTTCTTCGCTTGCAAATTGTTGAAGTCTCCCGTGCCTAACTTTATCCGAGGCACGGATACCGCTTGCTGTCAGGGTTACAGCGTCCCACCGCTCATGCGCCTGTCGATATTCTTGCTCGGCCATTTTCACGTCAGCCTTCGTTATTTGCGTCATTGCTACCTCCATCCGGTTGATGCTGAATTTACTCTTGATAATGTATTTTATCAAGAGTAAAAACTGCGTTCCAATATTGGTTCATCGTCATCATTGCTCAGTATAAAGCTGTCTGCGTATTCATCAGAACCAGACAGGTCGCGTGACAGGCGTCATCCTCGCGTCCCAATTTTGCCAAAAGGTTAAGCAGCCAAGTTTGAGCACGTCGCGGGGAGCCGAATCGGTTCCGTTTGCGCGCATCGTTGATTACCGAGTAGAGCAGCGGCGCCGCCCTGTCGTCGCCATAACCGGCCGCCTCCAAGTAATTGCCGATCGCGCCGGCGGCGGCCGGGTATAGCAGCACGAAACTGATCTTGCTGCCTTTCCCAGCACGCGCAGATGCCGCACGCCGCGGCGTTCCTGCACGTCGACCACGCGCTACCCGCAGAGCGCGGCGCGGCGTAGCCCGTGATAGAGCAGGGTAGCCAGCATCGCGCGATCACGCAGGCCATCAAACATCGAATCGTCGGAGATGTTTAAGAACGCGCGCGCCTGGTAGTCGCCAATCCCCGGCGTGGTGCCTTCCTGGCTGTTGATTTTTGGCCGCTTGCTGCCCTCGACCGGATTGCCGCTGACGACATTATTCCCACACAGCGCATCGAACAGCGACGACAGAGCCTACAGCTTGCGCCAGTTGGTGGCGCCAGATGGGGCACTGTTCCAGGTCACGGCGCTACGCCAAAACACGGCCGCGGCCCACCTTGTGGAAGGCGCGCGGATCGGCGCCGCCGGCGAACTGCATGAATCCTCGACGTAGTTCTGATAGGCGCGGGAGGTCTGTGGGTTGTCAATGTTGGCGAACAAAGGTAATGCCGGAGGCAGGCCGGTAAGCTAGCGAATGCTGAAAGCTACTCATCCACGCGATGTCTGCCGAATCCGTCAAGAGCTAGCTAAAGACTTTCAACAGTGATAGACACGTGGAGAAGGCGCACGACGGCGGGCAACAAACAAGCATTTTCGAGTGACCGAAAAATGATTACAGGCAATTGTATCGCTATGTCAACAGGAAGTGACATTTTAAACAACAGTATCAAAAAAAATAAATTTCTCTTGGCTAAAGTTGTAAGATTGCATTTATTGTCTTTACGAAGAGAAACAATGCGCCTTGCACCCTCCATGATGATTTTCCATAGTTTCTATCGTGCTCAAAATGAGGTATCACAGCCCAAAATCCATGGATTTGCCGGAGTGAATAAATGATGATGCGATTGACATACACGAAGAGTTTACTGCTGGTGATACTAGCGGCCAGTTGTCTATTGTCCGGGTTAAATGCACACGCCCAGATCAAGCGAGGTGCAGTTGCCACCCAGCCTGAGGCAATGCGCCCGCCGCCGCCGGAAGACGAAGATCCGCAGCCACCATTCAATGCTGCGGTACCGATCAGTCAATCTGTTCAGCAAACCATGACTGCTGGGGGCACATATACAGTTTCTATCACGATGAAAAACACAGGCAATACCACTTGGCTAGGCGACAATGGGTATGGATTGGGCTCTAGCAATCCAACCGATAACTTAACTTGGGGTATTGGACGCGTGACGGTACCAGGCGAAATTCCGCCAGGAGGATTTGCCCAATTCACATTTCAAGTGACAGCACCATCTAACGCGGGAAGCTACAACTTTCAATGGCGAATATTGCGGGAATACGTCGAATGGTTTGGCACAGCGAGCGACAATTTAGTAATTAATGTGGTCGCACCTACACCAGATGTCCCAACTCCTACACCAGAAACCCCGCAATATTATGGTGGACTGTCACCAGCGGGACCATCAAAGTCAATCTTACCCTCTGGAGCTTCGCTGCGTGAGAACCAATATATTGAATCACCAAATGGACGATATAAATTATTTATGCAAGGAGATGGTAGCTTCGTGATGTACCGCGGGGACGGAACTGTCAGTTATAGGATGGAAAAGCACGGTGCCTATGCAGTTATGCAAACTGACGGAAATTTGGTCGAGTACCGAAGCGATGGAGCGGCCATATGGGTGAGTAACACCACAAACTGCCCAGGATGCTTCTTAGAGATAGAAGATAATGGTAATCTTTTTATAGGATATCACAACGAAGACCGTTCCTATGCTTACGCCGTATGGGGCACCGGGCCCGACGCATTTCCAATAAGTAGTGGGACCGGAACAGCTGGCGTTAGTCAAATGCAAAAATCGTTACCACCTAGCCCGCCGCCACCTTTCACCCCTCCATTTTCGTATGAAGAACAAAAACAGGTGGTATGGCACAACGAAGGTAATTTTTGACTATTATGAAAAAACTTTTTAAAAATATTATTTTTATCTGTATAACGAGCATGGTTTTCTCTAACAACGCCTTCGCATTGGGAAAGGTTAGCCGCGCCTGCAATTTTAATACGATTCCATGGGGGCTTAAAAACGTCGCTGCAACGTTTTTTGTCAAAGTGATCGGCGCTCAACCGTGGGTATTAGGTCTTCCGGACCTTTCGGATGAAGACCAAAAAGATTATTGGATTTTAGAGTCTTTAACTACTGATATTATCTACCAAAAATATTATCTTTATGCCGCGGCACATGTATATACTATAATAGGTTTTGTTGACGATCATCAATCTAATCTTAATGTTTACGTTAAACACTGGAAATCTTACGAGTCCCCATGGACGTCTGAAACAGTGCCAGATGCAATAAAGGCGGACCCTCTATTTACTCCATATTTCGCAAATAGAAGGTATTTATATAGTGCGCGCGCAGGCGATCCCGCCATCGTGATGAAAATACAAGGTGCACATGGTGGGCAGCGCTTTCTTGTGCAAGGAAAGCATTCTTATTATGATGCTGCCAGCAAGCTAACCGCTGATTACGGATCTAGCCAGGCTACCAACTGCAATCTTCCTTCCACAGGATTCGGTCTGTTTGACCGATAATTAAAATTGTAAACATAATGAAAAAAATTGCGGTGATTTTATTTTCTGGATTTTGTTGCGCTTCGATTCATGCCCAAGAAGCTCCTGAAGTCGTGAAATCTATTATGGAAAGCAAATCGAGACTCATAAAGAGAGGCGAACTTTCTGCCAAACATAAAGAATTTCTATTAAAAGATACAACGCTGAGTGATCAGGGATATCTCAAGGTTGGCGGGCTGCCAAATTATCATCGGATCATAGCTGATACGGTAAAAATTCAATCGTTCGAGCATTTCCCACACGACAAATCGGTTCGTATTAAATCGAGGATATATAAGTTGGTCGGCCAACTAGTCGAATCTGAAAATCGTAAAAATATCGTTTACCAAGCTGAAAACAGAAACGTTATGATGACGGTTTGGAACTATAAAAAGGATGGGGCGGAGATCACCTTGGCGGAGGACATGTTCAACGTCGATATAAATAAAAATCCGGGCACGTTAAGTTTAGTGACATCTGAAGGAAGTGATGCGATGTGGAAACTTACATGGAAAAATGGCGATACCTTGTTCGAATTTTATGCCGAAGATTCGATTTCGAAAGATCGAGAACCGTCGTTGTCGCCTGCGCAGGTACGGGAAGAGGCATTGGTGATCTTGAATTTGAATAATTCACGAAAATATTAATATCGTTAAAAAATATTCTTGTTAACTTTAAAAGAATAAAGTTTGATGTTTTTTATGAATATTTTTTCGTCATACATAGCTTTACGAATATCAATATTTTATAACGCTGTTTAGGTATATTAAAAGTATTGGCATAATTAGTGTTAATAGTGTTAATAATCTAAGTGTACTTGCTAGGAAGGTAGGAAGGTCGGGATCGTTAGCGCTTATATTCCGTGACCATAGAGCGCCAGACCCAGCAACTAGTAGTGTAACAACATATGCAAGTATTATTACGCCAAACATTGATAATGGATCCATTCTCAAAACCCATGGAGGTAAGATATCGGTAACTGCAGCAACTGCCCACGCAGTCACTGTCAAAAGTGGTGCAATGCCAACGCAAATTAAGGTATTTGCGGCCGCTAGTTGATTTCTGGGTTTCATAATTTCCTAAAGGTGTTTTTTGTCTGGAGAAAATTGCAGGTGCATTCAATTTTATATCGGCCGGATTCTTTATCTACTGTGCCATAGATAATTCTGAAAACTTAACGTTTTCGACTGGCACGAATAGTTTTCAGTCGATCGAGGGTCCGGTCGTGGCCACGAAACTGAATGTCGCCGCATGATCACCGCCAGGTCCGACGCTTCCGCGGTGCGGAGGTCTTTAGATTTTGGTGGCGATACCGGTATCTGCAGATGGGGAATTGCGACGTCGACGCGCTTCCCGGTGCATGTTGACTGGGGAAGCGCTGAGGACACGCGTTACCATCACCTCGAGGAAGCGTCCAGGGGACAAGTCTTTCGGCGTCTTCGCAGTCAGTACGCTAACGACAGGAAGCTGCGCAATAGCATTGTCGACCTCAGAGGTTGCGACGGGCTCGGGTGTATCTTCGTTAGTGTCCGGCTCAGGCACTGGCTCGGGGACACCTTCCGGTACAGGCTCATCTTCATCACTGCTCAATACGAAGCTGTCAGCGTATTCCATCAGGACCAAGCAAGTCGCGTGATAGGCGTCGTCCTCACGCCCCAGTTTCGCCAATAGGTCGAACAGCCATTCGGCAACGGCTGGCTCCTTCTGCAAGATGTCGGAACGCAGCCCGAACGCAAAGCCGAGTGCGGCTAACGGGTGCCTCAGTCCAAGGTTTTTCGCGTCGCCGTAGGATTCTTCGATCCGGTTCGGTGCGTTTTTCCCATAGGAAGAATCCATGCGCTTGGTCGAAATCAACAACTCGGGGCCAGTCACCCAATCGGTGATGATGACGTCGACCTGTTTAAGGTAGTTCTTACCCATGATGACGGCGCTGGACGATGTCACGCCGCGGATCGATGCTTGTTTGCTGATACGGTCCGCCACGGCAGTACGCATTGACTGGGGCAATCCGGCCAGCAAGGCCGCAACCGACGCCGGTAATACGCGGGGATGAACGGGACGTGGCCACGCCTGGTCGGAACCAAACCCCGCGCGCCGCAGCTCATAGCTAAGCCAAACATCGAGAGCCAAAGCCGGTACACCGGACTGAGTTTCAGCGTTTAGATAAAGTGGCACGCCAAGCAGCTGGGTGAGGGTACGAAGGTCGGGCTCAAACCGTAATTGGCCATCCGCTGTTTTCAACCATGGATTGGTATGTTCGCCTCCTGGTGCCGCCAGCGCGACAATGCGATCAAATAAGACCCATGCTTTTGCTTTTGTATTTTGCTTAACGGCCACTGGCTGCCCTTATGGTACGGCGTTGGGCAAGCTCGGTGCGCGCTTGCCGGATATGTTCAATATGTTTTGCTGACAATTTAGCACATGCTTTCAACACCACGCCGTCGACGATCTCGACAGCATCGAGCAACCGTCCTTGTTCAAGATAGGCACTTACCTGCTCTTTGATGGCGCGGAGCGCGTCGGTGCAGCGCAGGATGAGGGCAGGCGAGGGCATTGCCCAAGCATCAGCCTCTCTCGGTTCAATCTTAAGAATGCCACCACCATAGGCGCGCCCCACCATTTCAGCGTGGAGTAACGTGACGGAATTGAGGCTTGCAAGCGGCAACAGTTCACGACCGAGGTCCTGTATTGGGCTCTGCAAATAAACACCATGGACGGAATTCAGATGATGCGCACCCGCTTCGTTTGCCGTCAGTCGCGGCGTGTCGGCGTTCATGCATGTCAGCAGCAGGTCGGCCGGCCGGACGATAGGCACTTGGAACCATATCTTGCGGACGCGGCATTTGTAGGCGGAATCGACACCCGTTCGATGCCCGTCTGCGATATACGCTGCAGCGGAAGTCGATGGGGGATTCGCTGGATAAAACAGGTATGTCGCACGGCCTTCCCGCCCCAGCTTGGTCAGCATGGCCTTGGAAAGTGTCAACCCGCGTAAATGCGCACTGCCAGGCGGAGAAACCCGCAGCAATTCATTGCGGGACAAGCCGAGTTCCTTGACGCGCTGTGGCGACAGCGTGAAGTATTTATTGTTGCCTGTGACGATGCCAAGGGTCGTATCCCCCCACGACTCCAAGGGCACAAATACCTCTCGACGAAGCAAGTCGTGCAAAGGCGCAATGGCCTTCGGATCGATCAGGCTACCGGTCCACTTCGCTGCTGGATCAATGGGAGTCCAGACCAGTCCGGCGTCGAGCGAGGTCAGATCAGCGGCGTTTTTCGCTTGCCGTATCGTGGCTGAATACGCTGCGCCTTCTAAGTAGCCATCCGCTAACAACAGTACGACGTCGGCCTGGGCATCAGGGAACACTTGCTCATCGAAAAGGACAAGCTGCACATTGCGAAAGCGCTCAAACAGAAATCTGCGTACCGGTCCCGCGTAATTCACCGATAACAATTCGGCAGGCAGTACCAGTCCGAGGCGCCCGCCAGGCTTGAGAAACATGGCGGAATGGATAGTGAAGGCGGCCCAGCTCGAAGCCAAGCCGGTCAGCGACACACCGCCGCGCAATGCCGCTTCGCGCGACTGCGCGCGCGCTTTGCCGGAAAAGTCCTGGTAGCGAATGTAGGGAGGATTACCGATGACCGTGTCATAAATCGGTTCCGGGACAAGCGCGAAAAAATCACTGTGACGGATTTGCGCCTGACCGCCGGCTTCTAGCACGCGCTTTCGCGCCACACGCGCACTGTAAGCGTGGATCTCGACACCGGAGACAGTTGGCTGGAAGCTCGCCTCGTTGGCCAGATCACGCAGCCGGGCCACCGCGGCCACCAGAAAAGCGGCGTCGCCCGCAGCCGGTTCAAGGATCAAATCCGTAGCGCTACGAATGGCCCACTCGCTGATGAAGCGGGTAATGGCGTCAGGCGTGAAAAACGCGCCGCGCTCCTTGCGGAGAGCCGCTGTGTCGACCGTCTCTACTGCGTCTTCGAGTGCCACTTTAGAAAGGTTGGAAGCCGTACGGATCGCTTTAGAAAGAGAAGACAGCGCAGGCCTCGCGGTAGTAGAAAATCATGTTCACATTACCTTTATTTGTATCGAACCGCCAGGCGCTTCGTTGCGCGTCTGCCCTAAAGGCGGCGCGGCGAATGGTAGCGCTTTTCGTAAAAAGGCATTGGAAATGCTGTCGACGATGGAGCGGTCGCTGCATTTTAGCGCATGCAGCCTCAACGTCTCCACGGATGAGCAGAGGTTGTACCATCAGCGCGCCTACAGTCCGGCCGCCCGAGGATAACGATGTCTGCCTACCTAAGATTTGCCCTGCGCTAAATTTTTGCTTGGTCCAAACTCTTTCCAGACGAAAGCCATTCTTTGATCCAGCCAGGTTGACGGCCACGGCCGCTCCACTGTTTCGTCGCATCGTCGGGATGGCGATACTTCACCGCGACCGGCCGCCGCTCGGTGGCAATCTTCGGCGGCTTGCCGGCCAGAAGGTCTTTCACCGACACGCCGGCGCCCCTTGCGATATGCAGAATTTGCTCACGCGCTTGGCTTACGTTTAACAAGTGGCGCGTTTTAAGTTCCTCTACAAGCTGGACTTCCAGCTGGCGTAATTGCGAAAGCGAATAGTTGGACAAGTCTTGCATAATTTTCCGTGTACTGGGTAAGGTTGGCCGAAAAGAGGCGCCATCAATAATACGCGATTGGGGGATGATTTTGCTGAACAGCGGCGCTGATCTTATCTCTGTTCCCCGCCCATCTGGAGGTGATTAGCCATAGAGCCGGCGGCGACTGGACGCAGCATCATGCGCTGCCTGGCCGCCCGCACATATCCGCTATCGCCGCCGGCGCGACGCTTCGCGCCACGCTTTTTGGCGCGCAATTCATTTAACGTTGGACACGGTGACAACAAGAAGCGTTGCCACTGTGAAGACTTAAAGCCTCGTCTTGATAGTTTGACGCATACGTCGCAGTTTGCGGCGGAGCATCATCAACTGCCACCCTTTATACGAAGCCTGGACACCAGAGAAGGCAGCCACAATCGCTGCGATTATCGCTGTCCAAACTAGCCACTGAGCCACAGCAGGATTTTTCTCAAACAAAGAAAACCCGCCGATCATCGCGGATAGCACTGCAACGATTGATGTCGGAATACGTCCCCATCTTCTGGCAATCGAAAAGTTAAATGCGCGCCAGCGTCCTAACATCACGCGCTCCAGTGACCAAGGACCCAATCCCATCGATGTGCGCTATAGTCCCATCGCCAGTGGGCCTTCACCCATGTATTTTTCCCAAGTGGGCGAAGTGTTTGAAGATTCTGTAGACGATCGGGTGGTTTTGGCGGCTTCGGCGGATGAATCTTTTTGATTAACATAATGCTCCTTATGATAGTGGTGGTAGCTTCTCATGTAGCGCCCTCTCTCAGTAAGCATAGATATATTTTTACCTATTAATCGTAGTGTACTGTATATCCATACAGCATGCGTAATTTTTAATTTATCCCTGTCTTATTTTGTACGTTGCGCCGACGCCGCAGGCGCGTCCGCCTACACACCAACGTCCGGTGAAACGCCAGATAGGCGGCTTGATCGGCTGCGAACGCGCCGGTCGACAGTACGGGATCAGTGTGCAAGGGATGCAGGACACTGTGATCGCAGGCGAGCACGACCAGCAGCTGGCCGTCGTCCGTAAGACTGATCAATCCGGTGTCGGAGTTCCAAAAGAGCGCGTCCAAACGCCGCTCGAAGTGCTGGCCGCGTTCTGGGCCAAGCCGGCGCGGATTGAGGCAACGATGCCGTTGGGAAAAACGCCGCTTCTGTAATACCGTCAATCGGCTTTGGCTAAATCCATCTTTTCCCGTTTAAACGAACGCACGAGGTCGAGCGCCTCCTGGTCGGTGTACACCATCGTCGTATCAACGCCGGCGTGGCCAAGCAGGCTGGCCACCTCCCGCATCGATTGCCCTTTATTCAGTGCATCCTTGGCGAAGGTGTGGCGCAACCAGTGCGGCGATGCCGCTGCCAGCGCACTAGCCAGCTCTTCTTCGCCGCCGGCCACCAAGACATCGGACGCTGCCTGCAAGCGGTTTTTGACGATTGCGTACAGATGATGGCGGGTGGTCAGCTGTTTGAATTCCCCGAAATACCTTTTTGAATGCGCACCACACACAATGCTGCCGGCAACAATTAACTTGCGCGTGTAGGGTGAGAGCAGCAGGCCGACCCATTCCGAGTCGACGGGATTGGGCGGCAGGCCGAATCCCATCCGGTAATCCTGCAGTGCCCGCAGCAGCGTGCGCGTCACCGGCACCTGGCGTTCCCTGCCGCCCTTGGCACGGGCGGCATCGACTTTAAAAATCCAATACCGCTGTTTGGATTTCGGATCAACGAGCCGGTAAAACGCCCCCATGGCAGACCCGACCAGTTCGATCGCACGCAGTCCCAATTCCTGCAACGCGATCAAGATAAAGCGGTCGCGCACGGTGGTCATGCGCGCCACGGCGGTGGCACCTAGATCGCGCTCGAGCGTGGCCAGCACCACCTGCAAAACGTCCAGATCGATGGACCGCTGTGCATTGATTTTACGTCGCGCGCCGGCGCCGTCCAAGACCATCGGGTTGATGCGGAGGTAGCCCATTGCATGCCAGGTTTTAAACATCGCGTGAACAAAACGGGCGATATCGGACCGGCTACTCGCCGACGGCTGCGTCCTGAAGGGGATATAACCCGCATCCCCCACCCATACGAAACCCTTATTCATGCGCGCGCACAGCGCGTCGGCCGGCACGTTGGCGAGGAATTGCTTGAAACGGTCGACGTCCTGGATCGACCAGCGCGAAGGCGTCATTCTCGCCACATACTCGCAGTACCAGCGCAGTTTATTGAGATGAAAGCGGTACGTGGTCACGGTCTCGACCGAACCGTTGCGGCTTTTACGGGCCACCGCGCGCAGCCACACCTCGGCCGCCTCCCAATCGTCTGTCACGGGGCCCAGCGCATGGCCTGGTTGCGGCGCCGCCGTCATCAGTTCGACCGCCCAGCTTTTGTGCACTAGGCTGCTCATCGATCTTCCTTGCGCAGGGCAGGGGGAACGGCTGCGCCGCGCTGGTACGCCAGCTGCGGGAACGTCTCGAGCAGCAGCTGATCCTCTTTCGCTTTTGCACGCGCGCTCGCTTCAATGCTGGCGCAGCGCTCGCGCCAGGTACGGGTTTCGCCGCGGGCATCGTCGATCGCGCGCAGATACAGCAGCCGTGCATCATCAATGGCGCCGGCAAGGCGTTCGAGCTGGGTGGTCTGGGCAGCCAGGATCTGCCGAGTGTGCGCTAGATTCTCGCGCAAGGCATCCATGGTCTGCTGGCCCACCTCCAGTTCCGCCGCCTGGCGGCCGGCCAGCTGGCGTGCTTCCGTGACCAATCGTACGGCTTCGAGGGCACGCTCCTTCCAGATGGCGGCAGCGGCGCTATCACCCGCGCCCGCAGGTACGGCAGACGCTATCGTATGTTTCGGCACCGGCGACTGCCCGATCGCTTCGATGACAGCTAGTCGCAATAATTCGGCCAAGTCCGGCGCGCTGGCCCTCGCCAATTCTGCTGAAGCCGCCTGCTCACGTTTGAGCTCGTCGACCAATAAATCCTTTTCGTGCGCCAACGTCGTCGTCGACGGCCGCCGTCGAAGCGCGTAGGCGGCAAGCAGCTTGCGGTAGGTGGCGGGACCGTAGACGGTGCCGGTAGCGGAATATACTGCGCGTACAAAATCGCGCACGAACGGGCGGTGGTCTCGCGGATCGGATGGATGGCGTGTTTCCAATACTTGCAGCTGCGCGATCAACTGGCGGACCAGGTCATCGTCGAGGCTGAACGAGGGTCGGCTCATGGTGCCGGTGCCGGTGGCCCGGCCGGGGACAGCGGCTGGCTGTCGGCTGCGGGTAATTCGCCGATCAGGTTGCGCTGGCGGCGCGGGCGCGGCTGCCCGAACACAAACCGCCGGTGGAACGCCAGATAGGCGGCTTGATCGGGCGCGAACCGACCCACCGACAGCGCCGGATCCATGTGCCAAGCATGTAGGACACTGTGATCGCAGGTGGGTGACACCAGCAGCTGGCCGTCATCCGTAAAACTGATCAATCCGGTGTCGAACAACAGGTCGGGGTGGGGCGAGAGCATCAGACCATTGGCGCCGTCCCTGTGCTCGCCGGCCCTGCACAGCGCCCAGGGTTTGATGTGGCTGGCCACCAGACAGCCGCGCGCCGATATGCCGGTCACCCTGCAACGCCCCTCCCGCGCGTAAACGCGGCTGCGGAAGGTCCCTTGGCCGATGCGGGCGGCCATCGTGCTGGCTCGGGTGACCGCGTCGATGCCGGCGTCGCTGTCTATCGCTTTCAGGGCGGTCGCTTCCAGCGCCTCGAGGTCGACGTCATCGCAGTCGAACGCCTCGCGCAGCAGCGCTGCCAGCAAGCCGTGCAGGGGAGAGCCCGGGTGACTGCGCCGCAGGCCCTGGCCGGTGACGATGGTGTGCGCGCGCACTTCGGCCATCGTGCGTGTCACTGTCATGTCCCAGTCGACGCCTACGGAGCGAACGATCTCGGCGGGATTGGGATAGAGGGCGGTGCCGCCGGCGGCAGTCAATAAATCCTTGTGGCGGCGATCTTTCCTAACCCGACGATGCCGATCTGGTCTTCGTAGGCGAACACCGGGTCGCCCGGTTCCATAGCCAGCAAAGCGTTGTTGTATTTATATGGCTTTTCGGGACGGGGTGTGACGAACAGGCGGCCAGCGCGGACCCAGTGGGCAAATGGCGAGACGTCGCCAGTTGGGCGCGGAAACTCATGAAAGCTGTGCATGTCGGTGTTGACGAACCAGATCCGCTCGGACGCGCCGACTGGCGAAGATTGGCTCATGGGAGCGGGCCTGCAGCGGTGACGTTGACTGGGCCGCTTACGATCCAGGCTGTGTAAAAACGTCGATCGGTGTAAACGAATCTGGGCCGGTAAACGTTAAGCCAGTGTCTCATCACTTGGGGTGCGAAATGAAGCGCTTTATCGAAGGTGCAGACCGCGGCCAGTCCACGATGCTCCCCGAGCTCTTGACCGATTATGTCGATGAAGACAATCAGGTGCGAGTGGTCGATGTATTTGTCGATCAGCTTAACCTTTCCAGCCTTGGATTTGAGCGCGTGCAGCCGGCGGCAACGGGTCGGCCTGCCTACCATCCGAGCGTGCTGCTCAAGCTCTACATCTACGGCTACCTCAATCGGATTCAGTCGAGCCGGCGCCTGGAGCGCGAAGCTCAGCGGAACGTCGAATTGATGTGGCTGACGGGGCGTCTGAAACCGGACTTCAAGACGATCGCAAACTTCAGAAAAGACAATGGCAAATCGATACGCAATGTGTGCCGCCAGTTCGTTATTTTGTGCCAGCAGCTCGACCTGTTTTCGGAGGCCGTCGTCGCCATCGACGGCAGTAAATTCAAGGCCGTGAACAGCAGCGACCGCAATTTTACCGACGCTAAACTGAAGCGAAGGATGGAAGAGATTGAGTCGAACATCAATCGCTACCT
>JACXTT010001742.1_pt1 | contig 35738 bp, 32 predicted proteins | sample 9270951 | NCBI WGS metagenome assembly JACXTT01 (sample SAMN15532306, study PRJNA645909) | rock metagenome | isolation source: weathered quartz diorite | place: Puerto Rico | collected 2017-06-21 | reverse complement strand
AAAGGGCGGCTCGAGTGGGGCCCTCGCGCACTCGGAAACCGCTCCATCGTCTGCGATCCAAGGCGGGCCGATATGAAGGATGTTTTGAACCTCAAGATCAAGCGGCGCGAGAGCTTTCGTCCCTTCGCGCCTTCGATCCTTCGCGAACACGTCGCTGAATGGTTCGAGGAGGACGACGATGTCCCCTTCATGATGCAGGTTCATCAGATCCGCGAGGAGAAGCGCGCGCTCATTCCCGCTGTTACGCATGTCGACGGGTCTGGGCGCCTGCAAACCGTGCACCGGGCGACAAATCCCTGCTACTGGAGCCTGATCGATTCCTTCAGAGAGCTTACCGGCGTGCCGATAGTCCTTAACACGTCGTTTAACGAGAACGAGCCGGTCGTTTGCCGGCCGCAAGAAGCTCTCGACTGCTTTCTGCGAACGAATATGGACGTGCTGGTTCTCGGCAGCTTTCTCATCGAGCGGCGTCCGGTGGCCTGATTGAGATTGACACGCCGGGAATGTGCCACGGCTTGTGGGTTTACGCCGGTCCCGCAGGGGGTAGAGAAGCACAATCAGGCCGGTGCCGGGGAGCGCGCGATGACGAAGTTTGAAGACTTCTTCCACCCTTTCTTGCATTTGCGCCGGCTCGTCCGGCGCAACGAGGCCTGGTTCATCGCTTTTGCGGCCGGCATCGGCGCCGTCGCAGGCCTTTGCGTGACTGTGCTTCTTGGCTCAGCCAATCTGCTGCACCGTTTGTTTTTTGGGGTGAGCAAATTGAGCAGCCTTGCGGCACTTGCATCGCCATATCTCGTGCTGGTTCCGCTTGCAGGCGGGCTTCTTCTTGGAATTTTGAGCGTCTCAGTTCAAAAGTGGTTCCCAAAGCGCCCTGTCGATCCCATCGAGGCCAATGCGCTGCATGGCGGGCGGATGTCGGTCAAGGAAAGCGTGCTCATTGCCGCGCAGACGGTAATTTCGAACGGTTTTGGCGCATCGGTTGGGCTCGAAGCGGCCTATACGCAGATGGGTTCAGGGCTTGCCTCTTGGCTTGGGCGCTTGTTCCGGCTACGGCGAAGCGACATGCGCATGCTCGTCGCCTGCGGTTCGGCCGGCGCGATCAGCGGGGCATTTGGCGCGCCTCTGACCGGCGCCTTTTATGCGTTCGAACTCATTTTGGGAACTTATACGCCCTTTGGCCTTGCGCCCGTTGGCGCGGCGGCGGTGACCGGCATTCTCGTTGCCGAGGCGTTTGGCGCGAGCGGCAGCTTCATGAATCAAATGGCGATGACTTCGGCGCTTTCCCAAACGGATTTTGCTCTTCTGCTTTTGCTTGGCGTGATATGCGCGCTCTTTGGCGTTTGGATGATGCGGGCCGTCACACTGGTCGAGGGGCTGTGCGCCCGCCTGCCAATGCCGCGTGCGCTCCTGCCCGCGATCGGCGGCTTCACCGTCGGGCTTTTCGCACTTCTCACACCAAAAGTTCTCTCGTCTGGCCATGAAGCCTTATTTGAGCTTTTCCGCCGTGCTCCCGGGCCATCGGACGTGGTCCTGATAACCCTTTTGCTAAAGACGGCCGCATCGGTGATTTCGCTTGGCACCGGCTTTCGCGGCGGGCTCTTCTTCGCATCGCTTTTCCTCGGCGGCATGATTGGTCAGGTCTACTTCTTTGCGGTTCAATATATCGATGCGCCGCTGACGCCTGACGTGTACATTTGCACACTGATCGGGATGGCGGCACTTGCCGTTGCGATTATCGGCGCACCGCTGGCCATGAGTTTTCTGGCGCTGGAGACAACGGGCAATTTTCCCCTCGGCCTTGTGATGCTTGCCGTTGCCAGCATTGTGTCGATTATCGTGCGCCGCACCTTCGGCTATTCTTTTGCCACCTGGCGGCTCCATGTGCGCGGCGAATCTATCCGCAGCGCGCAGGACGTCGGCTGGATGCGCGATCTGACGGTGGCGCGCCTCATGCGAACAGACACGCCAAAGGCGCAGTTTGATATGACTCTCTCGGAGTTCATGAAAACGTTTCCCGCGCAATCCTCGAATCAATGGGTTGCCGTGACCGGCAAAATGGATCGCTACGCAGGCATAGTGTTTGTTCCCGACGTCCATATCGCCGCAATGGGGGCCAGAGCGGGTGAAACCGCGCTCGGCGAGCTCGCGAAATCGCCTGAACTATTTTTGTTGCCTGGCATGAATATTCAGCTTGCCGAGCAGGCTTTTGAGGAAACCGAAACAGAGGCGCTTGCCGTTCTCGACAGTGAAAAGGACCGCCATGTCGTCGGGCTTTTGACCGAGGCCCACGTCTTGCGCCGCTATACCGACGAACTTGCTAAGGCGCACCGGGATCTTTTGGGCGAGAACTGGGTTGCCGGCCGGCCGTGAGCGGGTAAAATTTTAATGCTCGAGGAACTGGCTTCAGAGCTAGAGTCTAAATATCCCGCCCTTCGACTTCGAGCCTGAGTTTCTCGACCAGTTTTTGAATATCTGGCGCGAGCGGATAAATCGCGAGCGCCTTGTTAAAAACCTCCAAAGCCCTGTCACCAAAACCTTCTCTTTGCAGGATTACGCCCATACCGGTCAGCGCGCCAAAATGGCGCGGCTCCAATCGGAGCACCTGACTGATGTCGGCCATCGCGCCATCCAAGTCGCCCGCCGAAAACCTCACCGTTGCCCGCTCGTTCCAAGCTTCGGCCCAGTCAGGCTCCCATGCGACAAGCTTGTCGAGAAGCGAAAGTGCGAGCGAAAATTTTTGCGCTTCAATCGACGCCGCTGCGCGCTGCATGAGGAGACTTGCCGTGTCGGAAGAAGATTGCAGCCAGAGGCGCTCAATCGATAAGGCAATCTGTTCCGCTTCCTGCGGCTTGCGGGCTTCTCGAAGACGTTCGAAAAGTGCATCGAGCTTTTGTTTGCGCGCCTCTTCGGGCGCGGGATTTGGCGCCAAGGGTTTTTTCAGCGCCTCGGCTGTTGCGGCCTCGGGGTCGCGCGCCGCTGCAGATTTTTGCCCCGGAAGGACAGGGGATTGCGCCGTGCCGGAGGGCATCCCATCGCTCTGTGCGAAAGCCGCGGTCTTAACCAAAGCCGTCCCGGCCAGCAAAGCAGCCAAGGCGCAGTAGAGATTGAGACGCCAAAACTTCAATCGGGAGATCCGAAAGGCCATGTCCCGGCGGTTGCGCTCAGCCTTGCCGGGCCTTGTAGCGTTTTTGCACCTTGTTGATGATATAAACCCTGCCTTTGCGCCGCACCAGCCGGTTCGCGCGGTGGCGCGCGCGCAAGGATTTTAAGGAGTTCCGGACTTTCATTTGGTCGCACCCCAAAGAACAACCGGCCATTTCAAAGCCGGCTCGCTTTTAAGCCACGATCTATGCCCCAATTGCGCCCGGCGATCAACCTCAAAGCCGCAGCCAATGGCAATCAATCCCTGGGAGCCGCGTGACGCCCGGTGAATCGCCGCCGCGTAGCGGCGCCGTTCCCCTCGCATTGAGCTTATCTCAATAACCCGGTAGAAGGCGTGTGGCGTCACCCTGAGACAATTGCCGATGAACGACCCTGCCGATCCGTACAATCAGGAAGACGTGCAAGCCCTGGCGCAGCAACAGGCCGCGATTCTGATGCAGGCCTTGCCGCATATGCTGCGTTATGATGACGCGATTGTCGTTGTCAAATATGGCGGCAATGCCATGGGGGACGACAAGGTTGCGCGGGCTTTTGCGCGCGACATGGTTTTGCTTGAACAGTCGGGAGTCAACCCGGTTGTCGTTCATGGCGGCGGGCCGCAGATTGGGGCGATGCTTGGCAAGCTCGGCATCAAATCTGCGTTTGCGGACGGGCTTCGAATCACCGACCGTGCGACGATGGAAATCGTCGAGATGGTGCTTGCCGGTTCGATCAACAAACAGATCGTCGGTTTCATCAATGCCGAGGGCGGGCGGGCAATCGGACTTTGCGGCAAGGATGGCAATATGGTGCTCGCGCGCAAGATCCCGCAATCGGGAATGGATGTCGATCTCGGTTTCGTCGGAGAGCCAGCCAAAGTTGATAGAACGGTGCTCGATCAGGTGTTAGGGCGCGAGCTCATCCCCGTGCTTGCGCCGGTCGCACAGGACGAGGATGGCGAAACCTATAATGTCAACGCAGACACTTTTGCTGGCGCAATCGCGGGCGCGCTTAATGCGAAGCGGCTCTTGCTGCTGACGGACGTGCCAGGTGTCCTCGGCCGCGACGGCCAAATGATCAAGCAAATGCGTGCCGGCGAAATTCATGGCCTCATCGCCGATGGCACGATCACCGGAGGCATGATTCCGAAGGTCGAGACCTGCATCTATGCGCTCGAGCAAGGAGTCGAGGGCGTCGTTATTCTCGATGGCAAAATGCCTCATGCCGTGCTCATCGAACTGTTGACGGATCACGGCGCCGGGACTCTCATTACACGCTGATTGACAAAGGGGGCTTGCTTGAATGATTCCTTCGACAATGCGTCCGGCATCGCCGCCAGCGAGCGCCTCGATTCAGTTTTGGCGCCGATGGAAGCGCCCGCCGAATCCTTGCCGATTACCGCCATCCCATGGCACATCGATACTTGGGTTTTCGATCTCGACAACACGCTCTATCCGGCAACTTCCGACCTCTGGCCAAAGATCGACCAGCGCATAACGCTCTACATTGGCGCAATTTTTGGGCTCGACGGTGTGTCATCCCGCGCGCTGCAAAAATATTACTATGAGCGCTACGGCACGACTTTGCGCGGCCTCATGGAAGAGCTTGGGATCGGCGCGCAAGATTTTCTTGATTTCACGCATGATATCGACCGCTCCTCGCTTCTTCCCAATCCCGTGCTTGCCGCCGCAATCACGGCCCTGCCTGGGCGCAAGCTCATTTTGACCAATGGTTCGCGCGAACATGCCTTGGCTACTGCACGCGCACTTGGACTTGGATCGCTATTTGACGATATTTTTGACATTGCCGATGCCGACTTTCTGCCGAAACCGGCTCCAGAAACCTATGCGCGTTTTTTCAAAAGACACGAGATCGACCCTTCCCGGGCGATGATTTTCGACGATCTTGCGCGCAATCTTATCATTCCGCATGAGCGAGGGATGACGACGGTCTTGGTCGTGCCAAGACCGGACCAAAAAATTCATCGTGAAGACTTCGAGACCGATCTTACTGCAGCGGCGCCTCATATCGACTATGTCACCAGCGATCTCGCGGCGTTTCTGATTGGCCTCGCTCCGCCGGCCCCGGTTCGAACGGCCTTTAAGCTGTTGACAACCGGCCGCGGCTCCGCAAGACCTCACCTTTCTACCCGATGCACGCGCTTGTTGGAGATCCCTATGCTCGACCTCGAAAGAACGATCAATGCGGCCTATGAGGCGCGCGCCAGCATCGATGCGAAGACAAAAGGCGACATTCGTGAAGCCGTCGATGAGGCTTTGAGCTTGCTCGATAGCGGAAAACTCCGCGTTGCCGAAAAGATTGATGACGCCTCGGGCCCGGGCTCCTGGAAGGTTAATGAATGGTTGAAAAAAACGGTGCTTTTGTCGTTCCGCTTAAACGATATGACGGCGATTGCGGGCGGTCCCGGCGGCGCCAGCTGGTGGGACAAGGTGCCGTCCAAATTTTTGGGCTGGGGTCCGGACGAACATCAAGCGGCGGGGTTTCGCTCGGTGCCGGGCTCGATCGTGCGGCGCTCGGCCTATATTGCGCCAAGCGTGGTCTTGATGCCGTCCTTTATCAATCTCGGCGCTTATGTCGATCGCGGCACGATGGTCGACACTTGGGTGACCGTCGGCTCCTGCGCTCAGATCGGCAAGAATGTGCATCTTTCGGGCGGGGTTGGGATCGGCGGCGTGCTCGAACCCCTCCAGGCTAGTCCGACCATCATCGAGGACGATTGCTTTATTGGCGCGCGCTCGGAAGTGGTTGAGGGCGTGATTGTCGGCCAGGGGTCGGTGCTCGCGATGGGCACTTTTATTTCCGCTTCGACGAAAATCGTCGACAGGGTCACGGGCGAGGTCCATGTAGGCTATGTGCCGCCCTATTCGGTCGTGGTCTCGGGCAATTTGCCCGGAAAGCCTTTGCCAAACGGCGCTCCCGGACCCTCTCTTTATTGCGCCGTGATCGTAAAGACCGTGGATGCAAAGACCCGCGCTAAAACCGCGATCAATGAGCTGTTGCGGGATTGACGAAGGCCAGTACGTCCATTTGTCAAGCGTCACCGTTCGTTAAACTTTGCACGACTACAACTCTTCTGCCGCAATCCCACGCGCCGCAAGAGCGTCCACTGTGCACCCGGCCTTGCTCAGTTGGCGCACGTATCATCAAGCAGTGCTTCGGCACTTGCGACATCCCTCGGCGCGGCACGAGTATCATTGGTCAGAACATAAAAACCGGATTTACCGTCACGGAACGTCGCGCCGATCGCCGCCAGCGTTTGATGTCCCAGGGAACGCTTGTTCGTCGGAAGACTGCGGGCCAGCAATTTGAAGGGATCCACTTGGGCCAAGCCTTCGGTCTCGACTTTCATTGCCACGAATCTGTGCCCGGCAAGTTTCGCACGCAGGGAGGACCAATTGCCACGGATTTCGGCCTGGTGGCGGCGAAGAAAATCCGCAACCGCCGGGGCGATGCAGGCAACATGAATATGCAACTGGTCCTGGCTGCGGCTTGCCGCCGAATTTATCGCCATCCCGATCTTGTCACGCGGCAGTTGGCGGCGCGCCCCTTGTTCAACGAAGCGGCGGGCTTCCCAAGCTGCCTGCCAATAATTTGGGGCATCTTGGCTTTGCAACGCCGGGCTTTCAATACCGGAAATGCGATTTGTGGGAACGACAAGGACATGCGCAGCGCTCGCAGGCGTTTGGAGCACGGCAACGCCTCGATCGAGACCGTTGGCAATGTTTACTTCGAGGCAGGGAAACGAGACGCCGATGCTGCGGTAGGCAGGCAGGCAGATGTCATGAACAACGAACCACAACCCACCTCGGTTGGCTGCCGATACAGAATGCAGCTGACCTACGGCCATGGCGGCGGTCAGGCCCGTGGTTGCGGCAAAAGTCGCAAGTTTATGCAAGAGGAACCCGGTCCGAAATGCCGCTGGCTGCCGGATCAAAGCATATCCAGTCTGGGTTTTCACCAAAAGTTGCGCATTGAATGCGTGCAGATCACGGAGTAGAAGGTGGATGTATGGGCGGACTTCGCAGTTCAATCAATTGGCAGTAGCGCAAATCGGTCCAAAAATATTTATTTGCGGGCGGGTCGCGCCATCGGCGCGCACGGTCCAAAATACCGCGCCGAGAACTCGACGGGCATCGTCTCGTCAGCGCTGCCTCCGGTCGGTCCGGGTCCATTTTCCAACGACGTTGCCGAATAGCATATTTCGATAAATAGGAAACTTACTGACAACGTAGCCTGGTATAGCCAAGATCGTGCGCAGGTTGAGGATATCGCGACCGTATTTTGCCCACGAAGCCAAAACAGGCAAAATAAAACCTATCAGACTCGCTGTGCTTATGACCACGGCTCCGGAGGAAGCTCCGAAGAACGCCACTAATGTCGAGATCACAAACATTCCGACAACCAACGCAGCAAGAAGGGACAGTGGAGGAACAGCCAAATCGAGTCCGAGGAACATCAGTCCAACGTTCCTGCGCGAGATGCCCATCCACATCAAACGAGGGGCCGCCGTCAGGATCATGCTGATATGGCCCTGCTCCCACCGTTTCCGCTGAGTTTCCGCCCCCTTCGCCGATGGGGCGAACGTGCCGTTGACCCGCGCTGACGGGCAGAATTCCGGCGAATGCCCGGCGATCGCCAAATCAACACCGAGCTTCAGATCCTCAACAATCCACCCGTTTGCAAGATCAACTGAACGGATTATGTCCCACGGAAATGCCATCCCCGAGCCGACCAAGTGGCAGGGTAGGTTAAGCGCCCTCAACCCGAGCGGGCGCACCCAATTCTTGACGCGCCACGCGAACTCAGCAACCCGGTATGCGGGAGCCGACTCGCCCGGCGCTGCCATCAGATAAAGCGCCTGAACCGGCCGATGAGCGATCGAACTTGCGCGCGACAAGCCTTCGATGAACGCCGCTGCAATCCGGCAATCTGCATCGATCATGACGACGACGTCGGGCGGGTCCGCGCTCAAATGCCGAATTCCATAGTCCAAGGCATATCCCTTGCCGATTTTCGTGGGCTCGTCACGGCGGATGACCTCGGCGCCGGCCTTCGCGGCGATGGCCGCCGTATCGTCGGTACAATTGTCGGCGACGACAAGGAGACGATCGCCGGGTCTCAGCTGGGCCTTAATATCCTCCATGGTGGGAAGAAGGTGCGGGCCTTCGTTGTGCGCTGGAACGAGTACAGCAACGCGCGGCCGAGACTGTTGACCCACGGGCAGCGCCGGGCCCGGCTGAGATAAAATGTAAGAAGCAACGACTTCCAGAAGGATAACCGCAACAGGGATCGCGACCAGGGTTGACGAAATTACCAGCAAAGCAGAAATAACGGTCTCCATCCACTTGACCTCCTAGCAAACGCTCTAACCGCTTGTCGCAATGGTACTCCAAATCACCTAACAGAATTAAAACAACGAAGTCGCGCCGGAAGAATAGCACTTTTGATGAGAGTGCGGAACAGTTCGGCGTCAGCGCCTTTGAGACAGGTTGGGCGGAATAGGTTCACCTTGGGAGAATGGTTACAATGAATCCTTCAATGGAACCCTACTCGATGAATGCCTGGCCGCGGAATTATGCACATTTACGCTGACGAGACGTTCGGTTGGGGGGATCTCGTGCGAGAACTCAAGATAGCCGACGTGGACGGTGGCCATTCCAGCATGCACGAGCCGTTTGTCGAGTCGTTGGCCGATGCGTTGAAGCCGTATGTGAGCCCAAAAGAGGCCACGCCAATCGTTGGGCGCGCAATTGAGGCTGCAGTCCAATGAGCGACCTCGATGTCGCCGTCGCGATTGTTACCTACCGTACCGCGGCCCTCACGATCGACTGCTTGCGCTCGATCGAACCAGAGCGGTCGACGCCGTTCATGCGTATACGCGTGATTGTCGTCGACAACGCATCGGAAGACGCGCCAACGATTGCGCAGGCAATCGAAGCAAACTCCTGGTCGTCGTGGGTGACGCTTGTGACCGCACCCAGGAACGGCGGGTTCGCGTACGGTACCAATCTCGCAATCCGACGCGCGTACCAGGATGGACCACCGGATTATATTCACTTGCTGAATCCCGACACTGTCGTGCGCAAAGGGGCCGTCGGCGCGCTGGCGCGCTTCCTCGAAGCACACCCTAATGCTGGCATTGCCGGTAGCGGTTTTGAAAATCTCGATGGCACCGACTGGCCGATCGCGTTTCGTTTTCCATCGATCCTTAGCGAGTTCGAAGGTGGACTTCAGTTTGGCCTTGCGACCTCCCTCTTTCGACGCTGGGTCGTTGCAGTTCAAATGAGTAAAGCCGAACAGCCAATCGATTGGGTCTCGGGTGCCTCGATGATGGTGCGCCGCGCGATCATCGACTCCATCGGCGGCTTAGACGAAAACTATTTTCTTTACTTCGAAGAAACTGACTTTTGCCTGCGTGCAAGACGGGCGGGCTTCTCGACTTGGTACGTTCCGCAGAGCCGGGTGGTGCATATCGCTGGCCAGAGCACCAAGCTAATGGAGCGCGAGACGCTTCCCAGGCGTTTGCCAGCCTATTGGTTTGAGTCGAGGCGGCGGTACTTCGCTGTGGCTTATGGAGTGCACTATGCCATGGCGATCGATATCGTTGCGTTTGTGGGGCATTGCATTGGCTCCGTGAAGCGCTTGCTCCAGCGGAGGACCGGCCATGGGACTCCGCACTTTCTCCTGGACCTGATGAAACACACTATTTTGCGGCCAAGTAACCGCCACATGCCTCAGATCAGGCATTTCTTACCGGGTTCTTGATCCGGCTGCAGCGTGGGCGCGGCGCAATGTGGGCCAACAATGCATTCAGCGCGAAAAGTTGGTGCTTTCGAATTTCGGCGCAGTCTTGATCGGTCGCAATGGTGGAAAGCGCTTGCGCAAGCTCGCTTTGTGCCATTTTCGTTCCAGAAGCCTCCATCGAACCGCACGGTTTCAGTTTCCGGCGCAAAAAAACCGCAGCGCTATCCACTTTATTACGCTGCCCGTTGCAGGGTTTCTGGACTCTAATCAGTGACTCTTGGTTGGCGTTCTCCCTTCCAGATCACACGGCCGGGGACACCAAATAGCGTCGCACCTGCAGGGACGTTGTCAAGAACAACAGTATTAGGGCAGATCGTTGCATTATCGCCAATTTTTACATTGCCAAGTATCCTCGCCCCGGGGCCGATCCTGACGTTGTTTCCGATCGTTGGGCGATCTGCGTTATTCGTATAACCGATGGTTACCTGTTGATTAATCCAGCAATTTGCGCCTATCGATTCTGCAGAAATTAATGTCCCTTGGCCGTGCTGGATGAAAAGTCCTGGGCCTATGAATTTTGCATCTATATGCAGACCTTCGAGATGCGGGCACATCCAGGCAAACAACCTAGCTTTTAATCCGAGCCGAAAATAGAAAAGATTCCTAAATTCTGGATAAAATGTCATTAATATAATAAATATTTTAATGAAATCGATTGTCTTGTGAGGTTCTTCAAGGCCGCAGATCGTGGCCCACCTTGCGAGGTCCGCCTTAAGAACACCGCCCTTATCCGCACTTAGCAGCAGAATGAGGTGGGGCGCCAGCCGAATTGAGTTGAGGAAACAACGAACCAAATAAAAATGCCGATTCTTTGCACTTCTTTGTGTCATTTAATAGTTCCACCATTCTTCGAAATATTAATCGCAAAAAAAGTTTATCACCCAGCGCAAATTTGCGGAAGAATGCCCACAAACACGGTGCCAGAAAGTCGAATCAGCCGTCCGAGAACAATGTCAGTGGCTCTTCCTCCGCGATAAAATCATAGATAGGCAATCCGCAAGACATCGTCACTTCTATTCAATGAGGCGCGGCTGGCGGCAGGGCAGGCGGTCCCGCATGAACTTGATCTGGCCGCACTCCTCGGGAAAGCGACAAGCACCGGCCACTCACTGACATGCTGCCAGCCAGGACTGTAGGGAACCCCCAATACCTTCCTCGATCATACGTTGCCGGTTGGAAGCCGGCGTCCAACCCAACTCGGTGCGAGCGCGCCGGCAGTCAAAAAATGCCTTGTGCGTACGGGATTCCCAATCCCAGTAGCTCGGAACGCGAACCCGATCTGGATGACCCACGACAAGTTTCACCACCCATTTGGCGAGATCGGATACGTAGAATTGCCAGATGGACCGATAGTGCACTGCCAGCGTTATTCCTGCAAGCCGGTGTAATTCTTTCATATAGTCGCGCGCCGTGAGGAGTGGAACGTCGATGAGATTATAGGACCGGCCTTCAATTCCTTCCACCTGGATGCCGCGCACAAGCGCAGCGGCAACGTCTGTTACGAGAACGAACGGCAGCTTGTTCTTTCCGTCACCCCATACCTCGCAAACACTCTCCGAAAACCTGCCAACGCCCCAGTGGAACGCATTGCCGCCCCGGCCTATCACGATCCCCGGCCGAAAGATTACGACCGGAAGCCGTTGCGCGCGGTGCATTTCCATCAGCATTGCTTCGGCGGCGGCTTTGGCGCGCCCATAGTAGGAGCGGCGAGTGTCGTTGTAATCGAGCGGTGTTTCCTCCGTGATCGCGCCGGCTTTCGCACCAGCATAGTAGGAACCAATAGTCCCTGTAAAGATCAGCCGCTTAACCCCGGTGGCTATGCATGCTTCGCCAATTAAGCGCGCCGGCTCAACGATGCTCCGCAGACTCTCATCCCATGTTTTAGCCTCGGAAGTTGCCAGGTGGTAAACAAATTCGATCCCCTGTATCGCGACTTTTAGGTCAGTCTCATCGCGCAAGTCACCGCGAACGATTTCCAGACGATTGCTGTTTAGTTCTTCGAGCGCCTCACCTGAGCTCCGCATCATTGCCCGAACGCAATAACCGGCATCCAACAATTGCCGGATCAATTCGCGGCCGATGAAGCCCGAGCCCCCGATTACAAGGATTGTCGGCTGAGCGGCAAGCGGGCTGCTGGGGCGTGGCAGAGGTGCAGCCGCAGGCTCAACATTAGCCGCCCGAGTTATTTTCGTGCACCAGTCGACGACGTCGCGTCCGAAGCCGCCGTCGATACGTCTGTCAAGCGGTTCGTCCGTGCGCAGCCCAGAGTAGAACGCTGCAACGCTGTCGAGGATCGAGACCTGATAGGGATTGCCGCGCTGCTTCAGTTTAAGCCTTGACAAAATGTAATCCATTAGCGCCGACCGTGCCTGCGATCGGAGCTGCTGGGCGAGCGACCGGCTTCGCCAGTAACGGTCGAGGTCGGTGCTAAGGGGAGTGCGCCGGTCGACCGTACAGGTATTCGCTTCGAAGTCGGCCGTCGCTGATCCCAACAGACCCCGGACGCTAATAGTTCGTTGAGCGAATCCCGGCCCTAAATTGATGTTGATGTCTACGGCCGTGCGGCCAACGGTCGTGTGTATGCGCCAACGGCGGAACATGTGAACCCCGCCAGGCAAATCGAATCTCCGATCGGGTGTGACTGAAACGTTCTCGGGAGTGCCCACGAGGTCTAGCAAGGCCGAAAGCAGGTGCGGACCGATTTCAAGAAGCGCGTTTCCCGGTGCGCCGAGCATCCAAGAATCGAACGGGCCGAAGCGAATCTGCCCGAGTTCGAAGAAGTGATTGAAACTTACGTGGTCAAGCGGCCCAAGGGCTCCTGAGCAAACGACATCCCGCAGCCGCCGGTAAGCACCTGAATAGAGAAAATTATGATTAACACCGATGCGCAGTCCCTTGTCGCGTGCTATCGCTAGAAGCTCGTCCGCCGCGTCAGCTGTCGAGCACATTGGCTTTTCGAGGAAAACGTGAATGCCAGATTGAAGGGCAAGCTTGGCCAATGAATGGTGAAGATCCGGCGGAACGAGCACATGAACGGAATCAAGACGCTGATCTTGAAGCATAGACTCCAATGAATCGAACGCCGCAGCTACCCCCCAAGCGGCCGCGAATGATTGTGCGCTTCGCAGATTTGCATCGCAAACACTTACGAGCTGGACTCCTTGCGCAGCTCGGATCGCGCGGGCATGGAATTCGGCGATATATCCCGTGCCCACGATGGCCGCACGGACAAGCTGTGGGCCAGAGCGCGGCAATATCGCTTGGATCGCTGATTTTGCACTCATTCTATCCCTTTCGTTCTGGCATTGCGCATAATGACGTCACTTGTACTCGATGAGACGCGCCTTGCGGCTGAGTAGACGGTCGCACATGAACCTGACCTGGCCCCAACTCTCCGGGAAGCGCGCCAGCAGCTGGAACAATGCGAGCGTTGCGCGATGGCTCATCGGACCTGGGTTGCGCACCATTTGGCGAATCATTTGCCAGGGGTAGATGAGCCACGCGGCCCATCCCCAGGGTCCCAACGTCAAGCCGGCCGCTAGGCACGCCAGCGGCAACCATATCCCCCACAGCCACGCGCGGCGCGATTCCCAGACGAAAAGGCGCTCGGGCGGGGCTCCGTGCAGATGGGCGCCCTGCGCGAACGCGTAGCCGCACCGCAGTGCGCGCTGCCACCACTGGCGAAAACGCGTGATGGCCGCATCGTGCAGCGCCATCTCGGTGTCGAGCCGCCAAATACGCCAGCCCTTTGCGCGCAGCCGCACGCACAGCTCATTGTCTTCAGCGGCAATCACATCCTCCCGGTATCCGCCGACGGCCTTGAGCGCCACTGCGCGCATCATCGCGATTCCGCCGCACGCGCGCAACTCGCCCACCGGCCCCTCCCATTCCCGGTCGCACAGCCAATTGTAGATCGATCGCTCCGGGAAGCGCTCACGCAGCCGGCCGCACACAGCGCCGACGTCTGCACGCGAGTTCAGGAAGGAAACGGCAAATTCGGCCCAGCCTTCGGTCAGCTCGCAGTCTCCATCCACGAACTGCACGTAAGCAAGATCAGGCGCCAGTTCGCGCAGCCGCCGGAACCCGGCATTGCGCGCCCGCGCAGCGGTAAACGGCAGACTCATGTCAAGGTCGACGACCTCATGGCCCCGTTCGCGCGCCCATTCCGCCGACCCATCGACTGAGCCCGAATCCACATAGACTTTTGTCCTGGCCTGCGACATTGACCTGAGGCACTGTCTCAGACGATTTCCTTCGTTACGTCCGATCGCCACCGCACCAAAATCCATGATCCTGCATCCACCTAGAGCTGCTTTACGAACGACACCTTGCGTAAATGTGTCAAGTTTGGCGTGGCCAATTGAGCCAAGGCGGCCCCTAACGGACAGCAACCAACCAACTTCAGGCGGCGCAGGTGGTGCGGATTATCCTTAACAAGGTTGCACACGAAGCGCCCACTTATTAGGAAGATCTCAGACTAAAATGGTGACAGCGAATCCAGCCAGCCAACCGGCGGGCCACGCTCCAAGCAAAACAAGTTCCATGACGAAGTTATTTAGCCGGTGGCGGCGGTTAAACCAGAAAACGCAAAACCATATTGGCGTCAAATGGAACGCGACCCCGACGATTGCTCCGGATATACCATAGCACCAGTATAGCAACGGGACTAACGTGAAAAGAGAGAGAGTTCTTACCAAATTAATGGCCGCCCCGTACTGCGCGTGGCCAAGGGCTACATAGGCGCTTTGGGCCAACCCGTATCGCGCAAACACTAGGCCAAAAGACAGCCACTGCAACATTGGGCCCGCTTGCGCGTAGCGCGCGTCGTAAAGGTGGTCTATTATCCATCCTCCCGTGGCAAATAGGAACCCGGCGCCGCCGACCAGCATCGTGTCCAAGGTCCAGCGGAACTGCGCATAAACTGCCCGTAACCGGTAAGGCTGTTGGCGGACAACCTGGCTGAACGCCGGCAAAGTAACGGATCCGAAGAGACGATTGGCCACGTCCTGACCGACCATCGCGAGGTTCGACGCGAGAGAGTAGTAACCGAGCATAGCCGGATTAAGCCACCCACCCAACAACAGACGATCGCCATTTATCGCAAGTGCAGTGAATGCGGAGGAAACAAATGACCACTTTCCAAAGTTCCTTAGTTCACTCAAAGCCTCCCGGTTCCAGGCGAAGCCATCCGCGGGGCCGCGAAACCAGAAGTGACTGAGAAGTGCGGTCAGTGTGGAGCCTACTAGGCTCCCGGCGACGAAAGCCCAAATAGAACGGGTCGCGAAACCCAAAACCAGCGTCACTACCAGTGCGGCGCACTGGGAGAGTAGCTCCATCAATGTAAGACGCTTCAGATCCAGATCGCGGTGAGCGGTGACTGCCTTCATAGAAAAAAAACCGAGAATAACAGCCGAAAATGAGGTTGCCGCAATCACAGCCGGTAGGGCCGGGTCCAAGTAAACCGAGCCCGCGGGGACCCACCCCCGACTCGCAGCCTCACGCAAAACGCCAGCGCCAATCACACACAAAACCCAGATCAGGCCTCCGCGCGCAACCTGCAACGTCCAGGCAGTATTGAGGAATAATTGATTGGTACCGTTTGGACTCCGAATAACAGCCTGCCGCAAGCCAATGTCAGAGAGCAATGTTACCAAAACAAGCGCCGCCGTAGCCAGAGCCAGAAGGCCGAAGACTTCCGGTGCAAAAATGCGCGTCAGCGCGAGACTTCCACCTAACCGCAGCACCAGGCTTAGAAAGTGACCTCCAAGGGTCCAAAGCCCCGCATGGACGACCTTCGACTTCAACGAGCCGACCAGCCACAGACCGTGTTCCACGGTGTTTGCGTCTGGCATGGGTTCGGGAGTGCCTACCCACGGGCCGGAGGCTGTTGCACAGGCTGTGAGCTGATCACCGCCTGGGGTACGAGCGGGTGGCGCGCGGCGCTTCGGATTGTCCAAGCAAAACTCCTTTAAAAAACAAGGTCCACGGTGTGAGTTACGTGTTCGAAAGAAGACCGATCATACGGATCGGTATGATCAACTGTATCGCAGCAAAAGCAATCCGATCATATGTGTAGCGTGTAAATTTTAGAAAACCTTGAGCCGGAGAAGAGCAAAAGCTAGCCAAACAACGCAAAAAACTCAACTACCCCAAACTGCCCGATCGCGATAATCCATCGACGATCAGTCACGCTGAGACCCTTGCCAGTGTCTTGGCCGTACACGTGGGCATACCCCCATCGTCCCCATCCGAAGAGGAATCGTTGAGATAATGAACGAAGCTCGCCCGGCCAAGACTAATTCGATGGCCGGGCATATTGATTCTCGATCACGGTTTCGGCGGCGTCGATTTCGGCGATCGTGAAGAACTCGACGACGAGCTTTCTCGTTTCGCGCGCGAGCCGTTTTTTATCTAATCTTGCAAGACCGCGAACTTCTACACGTTGCGATTGAAATAGCGGCTGTAAGGATGCCGGTCACGAAAGCCCGAGCACCGCGATCAGCCTTTCGGAGGTGGGCAGTGCCGTTTGCATGCCTCCTCGAATTTGTTGCAACTGTCATCGCACTCGGATTTCGAGCAGGCCACGATGCATTGTTCCGGCTCCTCGGGATGGGCGCATTGGTCTCTGCAATAGTCGGCGTTCGACTTGCAACTCTTCGCGCAGGGATCGGCGACGTCGGTATTCTGCTCGGCGAAGCGCGCGCGCAAACCGGCAAGCGATGGAGCTGCGCTTGACGCTGTAAGCGCCAGAGCCATGAAAGCGGTTATCAGCGTGTTTTTTATCATCATCATGGAGGCTTTCCAGGGGCGGGCTTAGGAAGGGATAATACCAACTCTCGCTCTCAAGGACTCCTGCCGTCATGCCCGCCGCCGGATCTCGTCCGGGGGTTGAGCCGGGCGTCCAGACTCCCAGCTTTGGCATTTGGATGACCGGGTCAATCCCCGGACTTAAGGGACGGCCATGACGGTACGCTAGATATCCTCCTCTCTTCGAGAGCGGGTAAAATGCCTAACATAGCTGCGGGATTGATGAAACGTCTGTCAAACCGAGCCCCTTTTCACATGCTTGCATGCCGCAGCGCGGCAGCCGCCGCTATCGGCGAGACTACCGCGGCAATCAGGGTCAGCGCGCAGAGGATGAGAAAGGGGGTCGCGAAGGGGACCGGGGAGGACTCCGTCGCCCCGGCGGCAGCTACCCCAAAGATCAGGCTTGGCACGCAGAGCGGCAAGATCAAAACCGCAAACAATAAGCCGCCGCGCCTCACGCTGACCGTCAGCGCCGCGCCAACGGCACCAGTCAAGGTCAGAGCGGGGGTGCCTATGAGGAGCGAGAGCGTCACGCTCCAAAGCTCGGAGACGGGCAGGTTGAGCATAAGGCCAAAAATCGGCGCCATGCCGGCAAGCGGCAGTCCCGTAAGAATCCATTGCGCCAGGCATTTGACGAGCACGATGAGTTCGAGCGGCGTGCTGCTGATGAGAAGGAGATCCAGCGAACCGTCGTCATGATCGGCCTGAAAAAGCCTGTCAAGCCCCAGCAAACTCGCAAGCAGGCCCGAAATCCAGAGAATTGCAGGCGCTATCTTGCCCAAAAGATTTAGATCGGGGCCGATCGCGAATGCGCTGAGCGTGACGAGAATGAGGAAAAACACGATGCCGAGACTCGTGCCCCCGCCAACCCGCCGCCCTGTCCTGAAGTCGCGGAGAAAAAGCGCGGCGAGCGGGTTTTTTTTTAGCGTGGCGTTGGTGTTTGTCACGAGGCCAGCCCGAGCCGCAGTTCCTGGCCCTTTAGGTCGAGGCCGGTATGGGTAGCGGCGATGATCAGGCCGCCCTCCAATAAATGCCCGCTCATAATTTGCCGCACCACAACCCGGGAGCCAGCATCAAGTGCGGTCAGGGGCTCGTCGAGGAGCCATATGGGGCGGCCAATTGCGAGGAGCCGCGCAAGCGCGACGCGCCGCTTCTGCCCGGCAGAGAGATAGGCGACCGGCAGATGGGCGGCATGTGCGAGGCCCAATTTGGCGAGCGCGTCCGCGACCGGCAGACCGCCAAAACCCGCGTTGAGAAGCGCGGTCAAAAACTCCAAATTCTCGCTGACGGTGAGGAGGCCTTTCAGGGCATCGGCATGGCCGACATAGTGGACCTGCTGGGAGAGGCTGTGTTGCGGCTCAGGCGAAAGCGAGACAGTACCGGAACTTAGAGGCAAGAACCCTGCAAGAGCGCGCAAAAGGGTGGATTTTCCTGCCCCGTTGGGACCTGTCACGGCGAGATACTCGCCGGCATCAAGCGCAAACGACAGATTCGAGACAATGGGCCGGCCACCGCGCTCGACAGTCAAATTTGAGGCAGAAAGTCGCATGTTGATCGATTCGCGGGCAGACCTGTCCGGCGGTATTGTTTATCAGCCATATGGCTCCCGGCGGAAAATATATTTATAAGCGCCGGAGCATTCCCTTCCTCACTCGAGCTAACGGGGACAAGTCCCATGACCTCGCTTGACAGCTTCAATTGCCGCAAAAAGCTCACCGTGGGCGCCAAGACCTATCATTATTTCTCGCTGAAGGCGGCCGAGAAAAACGGGCTTGCGGGCATCTCGGAATTGCCATTTTCGATGAAGATTTTGCTCGAGAATCTTTTGCGTTTCGAGGATGGCCGCACCGTTACCAAAGAGGATATCCTAGCTGTTGCCGCCTGGCTTGCAAATAAAGGCGCAACCGAACGTGAAATCGCATTCCGGCCCGCAAGAGTTCTCATGCAAGATTTTACTGGCGTTCCGGCTGTCGTCGATCTCGCGGCAATGCGCGGCGCCATGACCAGACTTGGCGGCGATCCGCAAAAAATCAATCCGCTCGTGCCGGTTGATCTCGTCATCGACCATTCGGTCATCGTCGACGCCTTTGGCACCAGCAAGGCGTTCAAGGCCAATGTCGAGCTCGAATACAGCCGCAATGGCGAGCGCTACCGCTTTCTCAAATGGGGCCAGGACGCGTTCGACAATTTCCGGGTCGTGCCGCCGGGCACCGGCATCTGCCACCAAGTCAATCTGGAATATCTCGCCCAGACGGTTTGGACAGCCAAGGAAAAACATAAGCCTGCGCGCGGCAAGCCTGCGAGCGTCGAGCTTGCCTATCCCGATACGCTTGTTGGCACGGATTCCCACACGACAATGATCAACGGCCTTTCTGTTCTCGGCTGGGGTGTCGGCGGTATCGAGGCGGAAGCCTGCATGCTCGGCCAGCCCCTTTCCATGCTGTTGCCGGAAGTTGTCGGCTTCAAATTGACGGGAGCGCTTACGCCGGGCGTCACCGCGACCGACCTTGTTCTCACCGTGACGCAAATGCTGCGGCAGAAAGGCGTCGTTGGGAAATTCGTCGAGTTTTGCGGCCCTGGCCTCAATCACCTATCGCTTGCTGACCGCGCGACTATTGCCAATATGGCGCCGGAATATGGCGCGACCTGCGGTTTCTTCCCTGTCGACTCGGAAACGCTTGCCTATCTTGCGACCTCGGCACGCACGCCGGCACGTGTGGCACTCGTCGAGGCCTTTGCGAAGGCGCAAGGCTTGTTCCGGACGAAAAACAGCGCCGATCCCGTGTTCACCGATCAGCTCGAACTCGAACTCGAGCAGGTCGAGCCATCCATGGCCGGACCGAAGCGGCCCGAAGGGCGTGTCGCGCTTGGCGCGGTGGGGACAGGTTTTTCGACCGCGCTTAACACTGAGTATGGCAAGGCCGGCGAGACGCAAAAACGCTTTCCGGTCGAGGGAAAAAATTTCGATCTCGGGCATGGCGATGCGGTGATCGCGGCGATCACGTCGTGCACGAACACCTCTAATCCCAATGTGCTTATTGCGGCGGGTCTTCTCGCACGCAATGCTGTCGAAAAAGGCATTGGGGTCAAGCCCTGGGTAAAGACCTCGCTTGCGCCGGGAAGCCAGGTGGTTGCGGAATATTTGGCCGCATCGGGCCTGCAAAAATCGCTCGACAAGCTCGGCTTCAATCTTGTGGGGTTCGGCTGTACGACCTGCATCGGCAATTCCGGTCCCTTGGCGCCGGAAATTTCGAAGGCGATTAACGACAACGGGATCGTTGTAGCCGCTGTCCTTTCTGGCAACCGGAATTTTGAGGGCCGGGTCAGCCCCGACGTTCAGGCAAATTACCTCGCTTCGCCTCCCTTGGTCGTTGCCCATGCGCTTGCGGGCACTGTGGCCATCGATCTAACGCGCGATCCGCTTGGCCACGACAAAAAGGGCAACCCGGTGTTCCTCAAGGACATCTGGCCGGACGCGCAAGAGGTTGCCGCTTGCATCGACAAATTCGTGACCAAGAAGGTCTTTAAAGCCCGCTATTCCGATGTTTTTGACGGCGATACACATTGGCGCAAGGTAAAGGCGCCGGCAGGCGAGACCTATAAATGGGATAGCGGTTCGACCTATGTGCGCAATCCGCCCTATTTTGAGGGATTAAAGATGCAGGCAGAGCCGGTGCATGATATCGTCAATGCGCGCATTCTTGCACTTTTCGGCGATAAGATAACGACCGACCATATTTCCCCGGCGGGCTCGATCAAGGAAGCTTCTCCTGCCGGGCAATATCTGCTCGAGCGGCAGATTACGAAGGCCGATTTCAACCAATATGGCACGCGGCGGGGCAATCATGAAGTCATGATGCGCGGCACCTTCGCCAACATTCGTATCAAGAATTACATCCGGCAGACCAATAGTCATGTCCCCGAGGGCGGCCTCACAAAACATTGGCCGGACGGCGAGGAGATGCCAATTTACGACGCCGCGATGAAATATGAGAGCGAAGGCGTGCCGCTCGTCGTTTTCGCCGGCGCCGAATATGGCAATGGTTCGTCGCGCGATTGGGCGGCCAAGGGCACGAGGCTCTTGGGCGTTCGCGCGGTCATTGCCGAATCGTTTGAGCGTATCCACCGCTCGAACCTTGTCGGCATGGGCGTCTTGCCGCTCACCTTCGAGCCAGGGACGAACTGGAAATCGCTTGAGCTCAAGGGCGATGAAGAAGTCACTATCAAGGGGCTCGGCAGCGAGTTAAAGCCGCGTCAGATGATGGAGGCGGAAATCATGTTCGCCGATGGACGGATGGAGAAAGTGCCGCTCCTTTGCCGCATCGCGACACTCGACGAGCTCGACTATTTTAATAATGGCGGCATTCTTCCCTACGTGCTGCGCCAGCTTGCAGCCGCGTAGGGTTTTGTATCTTTATTTTTGAGGGCGATATGCGATTAACGAAATTAACCGCCCTCGGCCTTATGAGCAGCTGGTTTGCGACCACGGCTGTTCATGGCGCCGAGTTTGCTGCTGCAGTCGGTCGGACCGGTTATGGTCGGTGCCATATGGGTGGATGCTGGTTTTTTATCATTGAGGGCGTTGTACCGGTCGGCTCGACAGCTTTTGGCATACTATATGCCGTCTCCGGCAAAAGATGGAACGCTAGCTACAAGATGCATGGTGACAACGATCAGCATGAGTACGATCGCCCACCAGTTAGCGTAAGCAAACAGGCGCCGTTCATTGACATGGTTTTTTGCTCAAAAACGAAGCCAATAGACTTTGTTTTTTACGACGGAAAATGGAACGCCGTACAATTGCGCCCCGGCGATCCGGATGCCGTGTTTGGATACAACGAATCCGCATACCAGTTTTATTGGGCGGCCTGTCATAATCACATAACCCGCGATCCGTATGAGACTGCCCTTGCCAAGAAACTCGGTTACAATTTCTCGGGCGGCTTTGGCGATGCTGGCAGCGGCGCTGAGCTACAGCCGTTTGATGTGCTGCGCTGAGCTGAGGGGCATTTCCTCCACGTAGCTATTTGGAATACGCAAAAAGCAAGCTGCTGTCGATCACCATAATGGAGCCATCGGGCTGCCGCCGCTGTGGCGCCGACCGAACAGGGATTAGCGAAAATGGCTCAATACAAACTCTTCGTCCTTCCGGGAGACGGCATTGGCCCCGAGGTTATGGCCGAGGTCGAAAAGATCGCGGCTTGGTTGACAAAGTCGGGCATCGCCCATTTCGAGATCGAAAAGGGCCTCGTCGGCGGCTAGGCCTATGATGCACATGGCACGGCGATCAGCGAAGCGGACATGGCGCGCGCTGAAGCCGTGGACGCTGTTCTGCTTGCGGCGGTTGGCGGGCCGAAATGGAACGGCGCTCACCATTCGAGGTAATTGTCCGGCGAGCTGTTGATACAACGAGAATCGGGTGCGCAGTGGGATTTCAATCGCTTACCCCCGGACGGAAACAATCAGAAATGTAAGATGCACCGGACTCGAACTCAGTTATCTTCGATGCCGCTTTCCTAAATTCGCCGTTCACCTGGCGCGACAAACCATACCGGCCCATGGGGAGCCTCTTTGATGATCGGCCCTTGTGGCTCGCCGCGCAGCATGAATTGGTGATTTTCCCAATCGACGCCGACACGCTTATGCGGACGGAGCGCCGCGCCAGCCGCCAGCGCGACTGCCACGATAGCTGCCACCACTGCCGCCGAAGCTATCGGCTCTCTTGCTGCCTTAAGGGCGTTCACAATTTTAGCTGACTCAAGCATCTGTCTTGCGGCTCGGCTGTCAATATGACGTAACTGAATGATTATTTTCCTCTAACATGGAGATATGAGCTTTGGCGGGCTCGATTGCAATGGCGGCGCTGTAGCGCAGTTTGGCCGTTCCGAGGCTACCCCGCATTGTGGCATTTACGTTTATTAGAGCGCTTAAAAAGCCGTGCCACATAGCGATCAAAGGCACGCAATTGATTCTACGAAACAACAGGCAGAGCAAAGTGAAAATGGCTCCCTGAGCAGGGCTCGAACCTGCGACCGATCGATTAACAGTCGATTGCTCTACCAGCTGAGCTATCAGGGATCGCTTGGGATTTTGGGGCGGATATAGCAAGCCCGCCCCACCTTTGCAAAGCGCTTATGGCCCGTTGTGGTCAGGCGATGGAGCCCATTGCGACAGCAGTCCGGTCTTGGCCAATTGGGATCCTGACTTGCGATCCCGCCTCCTAGCCTATATAGGCGTGGGCTCGTTCGCGGCACGGGCCTCGTGGCGGAACGGCTACGCAGAGGACTGCAAATCCTTCTAACCCGGTTCGACTCCGGGCGAGGCCTCCATAAAATCAATAAGTTTTCAGCACAGAAAGCGGTCACCAAAATTCATGTCGTCAATTCGTTAGCGTGTTACCGGCCTGATTCCGCCGCTCGTCCCATCTTGCGTTCGCATGAGAATAGGTGGATAACCCATACCATGGGTATCTTCACCATCGCCATCGTGGCCGCCCTTATCGCAGGCTTCTTATTTGTGTGCATGAGACGGTGACCTTAATCCTCACTCCCCTGCCCGCCTTGGAATTATTTTCCCAACATATTGAGAATGTAGATCAGAAGGATTAGGAGACCGCCCGCCGCAATGGCTGCAAACGCGGTCCACATTTCCAAGGGCATAGGAGGTATAGAGTCCATTATGGCTGCAAATGCGGTCCGCACTTCGGAGAGTATAGCGTCCATTTTTTCCTCCGTTCGATAATGGAGCACCCGGGCAGGGTTGCGGCGGCGTCCTAGCCATAGGCGAGAGCTCAGCTTTAAGAATTCAGAGCCACTCGGCGATTCAACTCAGCGTGCCCGAATAGATTCGACACGTTCTATCATGGGGGAGGCTCGCGAGATTGCAAATGAGAGCCGCATGCGGCGAGCGGCCAACCGGCAACCATGACACGGTTAGGCTCCGGGCGAGGCCTCTAACGCTCCTTAATGGCGGCAGGAAGCCTGACTAGGTAGAAAGCTGCGCATCGAACAGAGCTAGGCTTAACGAAATTATGTCATTCTGTGCGCCGTCGGTACCCAAGGGAAAAACATGTCCGAGGCAAGGCGAAGCGAACGCGTACGTGCCTTTTTGGGCGCAAAAATCATCTTCAACAATCGCATGTCGATCGTCGATTGCGTCGTCAGGAACATTTCGTCCAGCGGCGCCAAACTCGCGCTCGCCGGTTCGCTGCCGATTCCGGGCGAATTCGAGCTGCAAATTCCGCAAAAAAGTTGCTCCTATCGCGCCCGCTTGGTCTGGCGCAACACCGAAGCCATGGGCGTCGAATTCATCATTGCAGATGTCCAGAAGTCCACCGAAGTTCGCCTTCGTGAGATCGAAATGGAGAACGCTCAACTAAAAGAGCGCATCCTGGGCTTGAGCCAAAAGCTCACCGATCTCGAGCTTGAACAAGATCCGCCAACCCAACAACCTCGAAAGGTCGCGGCCGGAGCCGGAGGAAGACCCAGACTGACCGTGGTGTAGACGAAGATCCCTACTCGATTGCGGCGCGTTGCAATCTCAGCCCATCGCCGATGACGCTCACGGAAGAAAGCGCCATGGCGGGCTGCGATCCAAGGACAGGCTAGTGCAATTTTGTTGGAAATGCCTTATTAACTTCTTCTGTAGCTACCCCAAATAAATTTATTACATCTAAGACACTATTTTGTAATTCGCGTGACTCTTCCGTATTACTATAGGCTCTCATAAGATCTAAATCTATATCTAAATGAGATATACCTTCTGGATCAGGAATAGTATGCACTTCCATCCAAATTGCACGTTTTCTTGCGAACAATCGAGTATATGAGTCATTGTGAGCAAGTATGTGAGCAAGTTCTTCCGCAATAAATTCTGTTCCGCCTAATAATGCAAAAAAATCAACCAAATTAGGATTTTGTGCATCATCTATTAATTTTTGGACACTCGTGGTTGAAGGCGCTGACTCAAGAATTTCACGATTCAATTCCAAATTTTCTGCATCTTTCATCCAATGAGCAGCATGAGTAAATTCCTCGTGTTGCATATCTCTAAGGGACTCTTGGGCAGAATTGAAAGCAAATTCTATTTCATTTTCTTCTAAGTTTCTAACTGCTTTTGCAATAGAAACAATATGTTTATTTGCATTCAGCTTACCAAATTTTTCGTATAATGGTTGACGTTTAAGACCTCCTCTTGTCAATCGAGCATCTATAGCTTTTTCAAATGCGGAAACAAACGGCCAAAATCCAACCAAAAGCGCTTTCGCTCCTTCTAAATCTCCATCCATACATCTCTGAATAAGGGAAGAGTTTCTCATAGTGAAACACGCCTTGTCACGTAATGTGTCTGCGTTAAAGAATTCATTATTATCAGTATAGAATAGTTTTCTTTCCATTTTTTCCTCCATTCGATAATTACGTACCCTGGACAGCGCAGCGGAGGCGCCAAGCCCTAGGCAGAAGCTTTGGTTAATGCATTCTTTGCTTTGTTTAATGCATTCTCACCTTTATTTAACGCATTCTTAAGCACATGGCGAGTCATTTCAGCGAGGCCCAGGAAACGCGAGACTGCGACAATTAGCCTCGTTAAAATGCGAACGAGTCTGGCGCGCATCGAAACGGCGAGCGCCCGGTTTGACTCCGGGCGAGTCCTACGACGTTCCTTAATCGATCGCCGCGCGTTGCAATCTCAGCGCATTGACGATCACGCTCACGGAGGAAAGCGACATAGCGGCGGCCGCGATAACTGGCGACAGGAGAATGCCGAACAGCGGATAAAGGACGCCCGCCGCAACCGGCACGCCCAAAGCATTGTAGATAAAGGCAAAGAACAGATTTTGCCTGATATTGCGCATCGTCGCCTTGGACAACTTTCGTGCCCGCAAGATTCCGCGAAGATCGCCTTTGAGCAAAGTGACGCCGGCGCTCTCGATCGCAACATCCGTGCCCGTGCCCATGGCAATGCCGACATCGGCCGCGGCAAGCGCCGGAGCGTCGTTGACGCCATCTCCTGCCATGGCGACGGCATGGCCTTGCGCGCGAAGCGCCTCGACCGCGGCGCTTTTATTTTCCGGCAAGACCCCCGCCCGAACCTCTTCGATGCCGAGTTTCCGCGCAACGGCCTCGGCAGTCACGCGGTTGTCGCCGGTGAGCATCACCATATGCACGCCTTCGGCCTGCAGCGATTTGATTGCCTCCCCTGCCCCCGCCTTGACCGGATCGGCTATGGCCAGGAGCCCGGCGGGTTTGCCGTCGATGCCAACGAAAACAACCGTGGCGCCGTCTTGACGCGATGCGTCTGCTTCCGCCGCGAGATCGGCAATGTCGATGCCGCTTGCTGCGACAAAATCGGCATTGCCGATAATGAGCCTGCGGCCCTCGATCTCGCCAGTTACGCCCTTTCCGGCCGGGGCTTCGAACGCCGCTGGCTCGGCGAGTTCGAGTTTGCGCTCGGCGGCTGCGCCAACGATTGCGGCGCCAAGCGGATGTTCGCTTGCTCGTTCGAGGCTCGCGGCAAGCCGCAGGACCTCATCCTCCCCCAACCCCGAGAAAGTGCGTATGGATGCTAGCTTCGGCTTGCCCTCGGTGAGCGTTCCGGTCTTGTCGACAACAAGCGTGTCGATCTTTTCCATGCGCTCCAGCGCCTCGGCATTTTTGATGAGCACGCCGAGCTGCGCGCCGCGTCCAACGCCTGCCATGATCGACACCGGCGTCGCAAGGCCGAGCGCGCAGGGGCAGGCAATGATCAGCACCGAGACGGCGGCGACGAGCGCAAAGGTAAAGCGCGGCTCCGGGCCGAACATTGCCCAGGCGGCAAAGGCGGCAAGCGCCACAACAATGACCAAAGGCACGAACCAGGCAGCAACCTGATCGGCAAGCCGCTGGACCGGGGCGCGGCTCCTCTGCGCTTTGGCCACAAGTTGGACGATCTGAGCCAAAAGCGTATCGGCGCCGACCTTTTCCGCCCGCATGATTATGGAGCCAGATTGATTGAGCGTGCCCCCAATGATTTTTTCACCCGCGTCCTTGCCGACAGGCAGCGACTCGCCCGTAACAAGCGACTCATCGAGTGTGGCATGTCCTTCGAGGATCGTTCCGTCAACGGGTACCTTTTCGCCCGGGCGGATACGCAGGCGGTCGCCGGAGCGAATGGCATCGAGGCTCACTTCTTCGTCCATGCCGTCGCCGCGGATGCGCCGGGCGGTTTTCGGCGCGAGATTGAGAAGCGCCTTTATCGCGTTGGACGTGTTTTCGCGCGCTCGGAGTTCCAACACTTGTCCCAGCAAGACGAGAACCGTGATGACAGCCGCGGACTCAAAATAGATCGCAACCGATCCGTCCGCGCTCCTGAAAGCTTGCGGGAAAAGACCCGGCGCTAGAGTCGCGATGGTGCTGTAGGCCCAAGCAACGCCAGTGCCCATGGCGATCAGCGTGAACATATTGAGATTGCGGCTCACGATGGAGCGGGCGCCGCGTTCAAAAAACGGCCAGCCGGCCGACAGCACAACGGGCGTCGCAAGAAGGAACTGCACCCAATTGGATGTCTGTTGTCCGACGAGCATATGCAGGTTGAAGAGATGGCTGCCCATCTCAAGTGCCACAACGGGCAAGGAAAAAATGAGACCAAACCAGAACCTGCGCGTCATATCGGCAAGCTCCGGATTTGGACCTTCGACCGCGCTTGTCATCACGGGTTCGAGCGCCATGCCGCAGATTGGGCAAGTGCCGGGGCCGCTCAGGCGAATTTCCGGGTGCATTGGGCAGGTGTAGATTGTTTTGTCTTCGGCGCTTGCCGCCGGGGAACGTTGCGTTTTTTGCTTGGCTGAGATAAAACGGTGAGGGTCGGCAAGAAATTTGCTTTTGCAGCCCTGGCTGCAAAAATAATATTTGTGGCCGCCATGCTCCGCACTGTACTTGGCGGTGGCGAGGTCGACAGTCATCCCGCAAACCGGGTCATTCATTTGCGCGGCATTCCCGGCCCCGCTGGAGTGTTCTTGCGAGTGGCTATGATGATCCTCATGCATCAGCATACTCCGTGACAATTATAGGCACCGGCAAGCTGGCGCGCGGCGCGGCGGCAGAAGAATTTCTTGGGAGATCAGTTAGGTTTGCGCTCCGCCGCCTGATCTCGAATCTCATCCAGAACCTTGTTGTTCGACCAGATATGAGCCTCTAAGGAATTAAGGCGTTCCTGTGAACAAGGTGTACGGTACCAATGTAGTTGTGGTCCTATTGGTTTTGGATAGTTTATTACATAAACAGCTGCCACCATTTTTCCTCCAATGGTGGTAAGATATGTACATATCTCTCCTTTCGCCAAAACGGTTGCAATAAGGAGACGGGCAGTTTCAGCTGCTTTATGCTCTGTGCAGTCTGCCTCCAAAATATACAGGACGCCCTTCCTTTTAGGGTCGACGCATACGTGCATATTGTGGTATGTCTGATAAGTACGAATATGTTGACGTGGATTGTCCAAGTTAAAAGGAATATCTTCGTCTTCTAACGTACAGTGGCAACCAAGATTAGCTGCATCCTGTAATGGTGCACCGGCTGGATTCGAATCCTCTCCAGCAGGGATGCGTTGGGCGGTTGCCAAAATGCCTGGAGACGCGTCTGTCAATCTAACCGCGGCGGTCCTTCCTGCCTCTAATGCTCGTTGCGCGTCTGTCGCGGCTGCCGGATTTGGAGTGAGCCACAACACAGAACATACCAACGGAAAAAACATCTTCCGCCCATAGTTCATCATAGTACCTGCCCTCCAAAAGCAATGGCACCATTTCGTGATAAAAATAACATAGGTCATTAGCGCATTACATTATAATCTTTGGGCCAGCACCACCATCTAATTCTAGCGCTGCAAGCTACCTGATCGCCCGTTGAAAAACAGGTCATTGGGCTACATTGTAGCACAAGGCCAGCTCACCCGAAAATTTGCTCAATAGCCTGAATGCGGGGCAATTAATACGCCTCTCGCTTCAAGCGGGACTATCGCCGCGAAAAATCAGGAGTCCTCCAAAATGAAACTATTTTGATCTAAGGAGGAGATCATGACCACCGCCCCCTTCGACACCCTGAAGCTGGCAACAGCCCTGCGCGAAAAGGCACATTTCACGGCAGAACAAGCCGAAGGTATCACGCGAGCCTTTGGTGATGCTTTTGAGGAGCGCATCACCACCAGAGAGGATATCGAACAGCTGGATACAAAGATCGACCAACTGAATGCAAGGGTTGAAGCAAAGCTTGAAGCGCTCGAATTGCGTCTGACAATCAAACTTGGAACCATCGTCATCGTCGGCATCGGCGCCGTCACTGCTATTGTAAAGTTCATTCATGCGTGATGGCATTTTGCGTCGGTTTGCCTCTGGGTCCGCGGTTGTTGCCAGCTGCTGGCCATTCTCTAGCAGTGGGCGCACCTTATCTTTCGCAATTGCAGGTGTGTGGAAATAGGGATGTCTGGCTGCCCGGAGCTGACGCCCGTGAGATGAACCAGCTTTATTTTTGGTAATTTGAGTCGGCTGGGTGTGGATTCGCCGGCGCACCTCAGTCGGGTGGATCTTTCCCAATGCGTAGAGCTGCCTGCGTTTGGTTCGAGCGCTCTGCGTGGAGGACCCGTGAAGCCTGGCTCGAAGCCCACATCTTATCTCAACCTGCAGCTCTTGAAGGAGCACAAGAAGGAGACACTGCGTCAAGCAGCCTGACGATGCTCAGGCTCACCAAGGGGATTGGCCGCCACCCCCTCTCCGCCGCCGCCGCTCGCCAGATTTCGCGAGCGAGCGGCTGGCGGCTCCGAGGGGATGCGCAGCCGGAACCCATGATCAAATTTGCTGAACTTGACGCCCCCAACTGGAAAATTGGTATTTGGCGGTAAGCCGGTGCGGCCGCACCTTATTACGCTTTGCCCTATTATGCCAAAATGGAGGAAGAGAAGCACGAGCGTTACCTACAATCGAGAGGCGCACATGGCGATCGATTCGGGAAAGTTGAAACATCTGGAGATCCTCCAGCAAGCTAGCACGCGCATGGCGGGCAACTCCTTTAATTTGTGTCAACCGCGTAGTCCTACTAACCGCGCGGATTGACGATCGCAACTTTGCACGCTGCAAACTCCACGGCGTTGGGGAAATGGCGCTTGAATCGCTGCTTCAGGCGGCGGCGAGCATGAGAGGGTTGCCCCAGACGGGTCCCGTTCACGCCTTGCCCTCCGGCCAAAAATCTTCCGCCATCATTTGCTCGAAGGACCATGGGCACACCGCCGGGAAGATGGACTTTGGCAGGCCCGTTTCGGCTTCAGCCTCGATGATTGCTCTCCCATATGCCCGTTCAATGGCTTCCGGGAGCAGCGCCTTGAGGCTCGGATTATCGCCGAGATGGGAGGTTAGTTCGTGGCGCTGAAGCCGGATTGTGGCCCGCCACGAGGGGCCCCGCAAACCTGGCTGATAGTGCCATTTGAGAAGATGCAGCAGCAAGACCGCGAGGCGGCTAATGAGTTCGCGCTTCTCGGTCCGGCCCATGCTTTCGATTTCCTCGGCGATATGCTCGATGTCGGCCTCTCCGAGCCTGCCTTTTCGCAGCAGCGCCGCCTGCTCATTCGTCCAGGCGTAAAAATCGCGCTCGTAAAGTAGACTTTCTGCCATTTGCGCTTCCGCTCTCGCTGGATCATCTCAACAACAAAGCATCGCCGGGCTGACCGTGCCCGCGGCCGCCGCATTTGACCTCAAAGTAAGAAATTAGCATCATTGCTCCCGGCGCACAAAAGGTCGACGAGCGATCGACTCAACGCTGGCGGCCGCCGGAAAAAATTGGCGCGCCTATGTCCCCTCGCAAATGATCGACTTCGAACTTCACAAACGCTGCGCAAGGATCTCATCGGCCTTTGCGAATAGCTCCGGAGCGACGTCACGTTCCGCCGCCGCGGCGTTCTCTGCCACCTGCTCGGGACGGCTGGTCCCGACAATCGCCGAAGACACTTCCGGCCTGCGCAGCACCCAAGCAAGCGCAAACTGGGACAGGCTCACGCCGGCTTCTTGCTCGGCGATAAGTTTTACCGTCTGCACCGCCTCGAGCACCGGCTTCTCGAGCCAGTGTTTTGGCAGCATGGCGCCCATCGAGCTATGTGCAGCCCGGGACGCCGCGGGCAAAGGCGCATGGGGAAGATATTTGCCGGTCAGCACGCCTTGCGCGAGCGGTGACCAGACGATCTGGCCGATGCCGAGCTTCGCACAGCACGGAAATACTTCTTCTTGCGGCGCTGGCCAGAGCATGGAGTATTGCGGCTGACTCGAGACGAAGCGCGCAACGCCAGGCATATGTGCCGCCAACTCGATCTTATCGAGCGGCCATTCGCTAAAACCAATAAAGCGCACTTTGCCCAGGCGGATCGCCTTGGTCAACGCGTCCATCGTTTCCTCAAGCGGGGTTTCGGAATCATAGCGATGGCATTGATAAAGATCGACATGATCCGTGCCGAGGCGGCGCAGCGAAGCATCGAGCTGCTTTGCGATCTGGGCGCGAGACAGCCCCTTGTCGAACAGGCCCATCGGGAAAAAGACTTTTGTCGCCAGAAGGTAGGAATCGCGCGCCATTCCGGCAAATGCTTCGCCGAGCACGCTCTCCGCTTCACCGCGGCCATAGACATTTGCGGTATCGAAGAGCGTGATCCCCAGGTCGAGCCCCTTATGGATGCAGGCAAGCGCCTGCCGCTTTTCGATGCCGCCCGAGAAAGTAAGCCAGGAACCAAGCGAAATGACCGAAATCTTTAGACCACTTGCGCCAAGCTCGCGATATTTCACGGCAAAATTCCTAAACCAAACTCCTGCAAGGAGCTAGATTTCAAGCTCCAACAGATTATTGGCTGCGACACAGAGTGTTGGCCGCATCGCCGAGCCCGCCTGCGCAAGAGGAGACTTAGAGTCGAAAGATAGCGTTGTTTGATCTCTCGGTGAAAGTGTCCACAACGAATGCCAAGCGCGAATGCGCATCAGCCGTATATCCGAAAGCTAGCAGGGAATTCTCCGTGCAATTAGCCGGCACGCGCTTCTAGCGTGCCGTGACGGCGTTGATATGGCAAATCGGCCACCGGCTGTGCGGCTGCCTATTTTAGATGCTGGGCTAAAAATTTGTTCATCTCGAACATTGTCACTTTGCTTTTGCCGAACACCGCGGCGAGTTTCTCGTCGGCAAGAATCTCCCGCTTATTCGCTTCGTTTTGCAGCTTGTGTTTCTTGATGTACTCCCACATTTTGCTCACGACCTCCGTGCGGGGCAGAGGGTCCGATCCAACCACCGCCGCAAGCTCTTTTGAAGGCTGTAAGGGCTTGGCAAAAGCATTTGCCCCGGACGCGGGTTTTTTCGCCGCAGGGGGCTTTGAAGTCTTGCCCGTCCCGGGCGTGGCCTTTTTACCAGTCGTCGTCATCCGCTTTGCCTCCATGGATTTTGCGGGAGGACCTGCTGCGGCAAAACTGCTTCCCGCCCGCATTGCCGAAATAAGCGAAGCTCGACGGAACCCCAACCGATGCGCCCCGTCAAGCGCCCTAAACGATCTTTATCGAAGCTTGTATGCCATCGGCTCCGGTTTTGCCGGCTCACTGGGCTCAAGATGCGGCACCGGAACAGGCACTGTCCCCGCCCTTTGCCGATTCGCCTTTCCAGCGCAAGCCACTTCGCCACAGTTTGGCTGATATTCGAGAGAAATCGGCAAAAGCGGCCGAAAGTCTTGGGGAAAACCGGATTCTTCGGGAGAATGGCCATTGTGGCCTTCCAGGCCGCGCTCAGGCTTAAACCATCACCTCCACTACCTTTTCAGCATGGCGTTTTGTCAGCTCCATGCGCAATTTTTCCATGGCCCGGCTCTCGATTTGGCGTACCCTCTCCTTGGAAATGCCCAAACGATCCCCCAGCGCTTCGAGCGTTGCGGTTTCATCGGCGAGCCGCCGTTCAAACAGAATTTTGCGCTCGCGCGCGGAAAGAGCGGTCAAAGCCTCTCTTAGCCAGGCAATCCGCCGGCCACGGTCGATAGCCAGCCCGGCCGCCTCGTCCGGACCCGGCTGGTCATCGACCAGCACCACCATTCGTTCTCGGGGGCCAAAAGGACCGCCTTCTCCAATCGGCGTATTCAAGGACAGATCTGGACTAGAAAAGCGGGCATCCATGAATTCGACATCCGAGAAGGACACCCCGAGCGCTTCGGCAATCTGCCTAAGATGGTCGGAAGCGGCAACTGAGCCGCCTGCCTGCGCGAGTTTCGCGCGAATCCGTCGCAGATTGAAGAAAAGCGCCTTTTGGGCCGAACTCGTTCCGCCACGCACAATTGACCAATTGTGCAAAATGTAATTTTGCATGGCAGCACGGATCCACCATGACGCATAGGTCGAAAAACGCACGGCGCGATCCGGATCGAATCGCGCTGCGGCCTCCAAAAGCCCAACATGGCCTTCTTGAATGAGGTCGGCGAGCGACAGGCCGTAGTGGCGAAAGCGCACGGCGAGTGCAATGACAAGGCGCATATGGGCGCGCGCGAGAAGATGCATGGCCTTTTCGTCCGCATCTAGCTTCCAGCGTGAGGCAAGGGTATATTCTTCGTCACGGTCAAGATAAGGAGCGGACACCGCCGCGGCGAGAAAATTTTGCGCTACTTCCGCTAATTGAGCCATGGTTCTTGCCCGCCGCTGCCAGCGGTAGTTCCCTTCCCAGAGCGCGCTCGGATTTTCCTGGCCGCCCTCGGGCGCAATCGCTTGCCGTTGTATAGCAGTCTTTCGTGACGTCTCGCAATTAATCGCCGCGCCGTCATATTATTTGCGGTTTATTTGCGGCAAACTTTTTCAAAACGCACGAGGCAACATGACCTCTTCAAGGCGCCTTGGGCCTGGATACTAACGATTGCACTGCGCACAGGGTTCCAACTCTGCCCATCTGTCTTGATGCTGCGCGAGCGAATGTCGCGCGCTCGGCATCTGTGCTGCGGGCGGAAATCGCCGCTGCGAGAGCAAGCGCGGGCAGTCGACCCGGCCCCGGAACGCGTGCGCCGTGGCTCTATCCAGCACCGGGATTTGCGAACCTTCGCACCTGCCCGTCTAGGTGTCGCTTGCTCATTGGCGCGCATGCCATCATATTTCAACAAAGTTCCGATTCCCGGCCGCAGATTTTGAACTTCTGGAGACACTCATGTTTATCGAGACCGAAGTCACGCCAAATCCCGCGACCTTGAAATTTCTCCCGGGGCGCGAGGTCATGAGCCACGGCACGCTCGACATCCGTGACATGACGGGGGCGAGCCGATCGCCGCTCGCGCAGGCGCTATTTGCGGTCGATGGGGTATCGGGCGTGTTTTTCGGCAGGGACTTCATTTCCGTTACAAAATCGAGCGGAGATTGGGCAAACCTCAAACCTGTCATTCTTGGCGCCATTATGGAGCATTTCGTTACCGGCGAACCCTTGCTCGACGGCGAATGCGAAGAAACCGGGCACGAAGAAAACGAGGAATTTTTCGCCGGTGAGGATGCCGAAACAGTGGACACGATCAAGCAATTGATCGAGTCGCATGTGCGCCCTGCGGTTGCCGGCGACGGCGGCGATATCCGATTTCGTGGATTTCGCGATGGAATCGTCTACCTCGCCATGAAAGGAGCGTGTTCCGGCTGTCCTTCGTCAACCGCTACGCTGCGGCATGGGATTGAGAATTTGCTCAGGCATTATGTTCCAGATGTGCGTGCTGTCGAACAGATTTGAAATCTGCGATTTCGTGCGGATTTTGCTCGGCTTTTCGACGGGCGCGTTACGCGAAGCGAGTTTTGCGGCATGAAAATTCTGGCGATCGACACTGCACTGCCGGCGGTTTCGGCATGCGTCCTTGACGATAGGGCCGAGAGACCGGAAGCGATCGAAACGATGCCGATGGAGCGAGGCCACGCCGAGGCGCTGTTGCCCTTGATAGACCGGGTTATGGCTAATGTGGAAGGAGGCTTTGCGTCGCTCGACCGGGTCGCCGTGACCGTTGGACCTGGATCCTTTACCGGGCTTCGTGTTGGAATAGCCGCTGCGCGAGCGATCGGGCTTGCCTGCAAAGTTCCGGTGGCCGGGGTTTCGACCTTAGCGGCTCTCGCCGCTCCGTTGATCCTAGAGCAGAAGGTAGGTCTTGTGGTCACCGCCATCGATGCCCGCCGCGGCAATGTTTTCTTCGCCGCCTTTGGGCCAATGGGAAGGGCCGTCGTTTCACCGCGCATGGCGCAAGCGCGTGAAGCCGTTCGCGCGCTTGGCGCGGGTCCTTTGCGGCTTGCCGGACCGGGCGCGCGTCTCCTCGCAGCGGAAGCTGCGGCGCATGGGACTGTTGTGGAAATTGCCCGTGATACTGCCGGCGCGGATATCGCCTTTGTTGCGAAACTCGGTCTTCTCGCCAACCCCGGGCTCACGCCGGCGCGGCCGCTCTATTTGGCGGACCCGGTTGCCAAGGGGCCGCAGGAACCGCACTGTCAACCGATGGCGCCATGAGCACCTTTATGATCGGGTGGCCCGCCAAAGCAGCCCCGCGTATTCAGCCGATTGGAGTCGAGCGAAGCGCGGAATGCGCCGCCATCCACGCCGCGAGCTTCGCCCATCCCTGGCAGGAGGCCGATTTTGAGCAGCTTTTCGTTGCACCGGGGACGTTGGCGGACGGAGCAATCGGCGACAAGGATGGAAGGCTCGCAGGCTTCGTTCTCTCCCGCATCGCCGCCGATGAGGCTGAAATGCTAACAATAGCGGTTGCGCCGGAGTGGCGTGCGCGCGGAGTGGCAACGCTTCTCCTTGCGCCGCACCTTTCTGGTCTCGCCGCAAACCGGGTCAGCCGGTTGTTTCTCGAAGTCGAGGCCAACAACACCGCGGCTCTCGCTCTTTACGCAAATTTCGGCTTCAAACAGTTCGGCGAGCGCAAAGCCTATTACCGTAGCGCTGACGCTAGCCCCAAGGGGGCTCTCCTTATGCGGCGCGATCTGC
>JACXTT010001741.1_pt1 | contig 35743 bp, 25 predicted proteins | sample 9270951 | NCBI WGS metagenome assembly JACXTT01 (sample SAMN15532306, study PRJNA645909) | rock metagenome | isolation source: weathered quartz diorite | place: Puerto Rico | collected 2017-06-21 | reverse complement strand
GGATGCTTCAGGGTTTCAACCGGCGACAGATCAACCACCACCCAGTTAGGATCTGAAGTTGTTGGATCCTGATAAGCTTCCTTCACTACTTTGGCTATCCCAACCACTTCTTTGCCATCGTTACTATGATAAAACAACACCAGATCGCCTTCCTTCATCAAGCGTAAATTATTACGTGCCTGATAATTGCGCACGCCATCCCAAAAAGTACGTCCATCTTTATTAAACTTTTCCCAACTGTATTTAAATGGTTCCGATTTGACTAACCAGTGCTGCATAAATATTTCTGAATTGATTTGTTTTGTAACTGTAAAGATGTCAAAAACTGCCGATAAACTAAAACAGCATTTTGTAAAATCACGGGTGTGTACAGATTCAATAAAAAACCCCGCGACAGGCATCGCAGGGTTTTAGCTTTATAATTGGTTGGTCTGGTTATTGTCCGGGAATGCTATAGAAAAATCTTTCATAAACAATTTTGCCATCCTTCACCTCATATACGCAGATCTCCTGCATATTTACTCTACCCATTCCTTTAAAGGTGACATCCGTATCCATAGTGACTGCAAAAAAGTTTGCGCTTACAATTGGATCGGAAACAGTGCCTCCATGCACCTCTTCTACCGATTCAAACCATTGTTTTGACTTCCCTATAACAGCTTCTTTGCCATTTGTAAATTCCTGGTGAGACCCTTTGGGCTCCTCGCTTACTATATGATCAGCATAAAGCTCATTCATCGCCTCAAAGTTTTTACCCTCACGGCAAAATTGTACTAATGCGTTAGCTACTTCTTGTATGTTCATAATGGAATGTTTTAATTGGTGGTTCTTCGTATTAAAGTTATCAATAATCTATTCAAAATCACGAACCTGCCATTTTAAGTTTAAGTTACCTTTTGCTGAATTTTAGATTGTCAATAATTTGTTACATCAATCATTATACTGATGATTAAATTATTATAAAGTATTTTAGCACAGAACAATCCGGTTTATTCATCATTTTACCTTTATCATGAATCAAAGCTATCCGCCCCGACTAACCTTTCTGTTAATCATTCTAAGTCTCCTGATTTTTACCTTTCAGACCAATGCACAAACACTAAATGATGACCCTCATTTAGGCATCATCCCTGCACCGGCTTCCATAACCAAGGCTCAGGGTACATTCATATTTAGCCCGTTAACACAGATTAAGGCAGACAATATCAAGGACAGAAATGTCGCTTTCCTGAAAGATTTCCTGTTGAATAGCCGGCATTTCAATAACAAGCTATCTAAATACAGCCCTAAGGTAAAATCAACTAAAGGCACCACGCTCATATTAACCGCCAAAGGATCAGCAGCGCTGCCTAAGGAGGGATATAAACTCACTATCACTCCTCATCGCATAACCATTATTGGTAAAGATGCCGGTATGTTTTATGGTATTCAAACCCTGATGCAGTTATTCCCGGTAGAGACTTCGGGCGCCGAAAAATTCAATTGCATGACTATTGAAGACAGCCCAAGGTTTGGCTATCGGGGCATGATGCTGGACGTATCCCGACATTTTTTCACTGTACCACAGGTTAAAAAAGTGATCGAACTAATGGCGGCTTATAAGCTGAACAATTTCCACTGGCATCTGGTGGATGGCCAAGGCTGGCGCATCGAGATCAAGAAATACCCAAAGCTGACGCAGGTTGGTGCTTATAGGATGCAAACCACCTTTGGTAGCAACCGTGATTGGCCCGACTCGCTATCATATGGCGGCTTTTATACCCAGGATGACATTCGCGATGTGGTTAAATTCGCTGCTCAGCGTTACATCAATGTCATTCCCGAAATTGAAATGCCCGCGCATTCCGAGGCTGCTCTGCGAGCCTATCCCGAACTCAGATGCGAGTCGCCTGCCGATAGCAAGATCCCGGCACGCGATATCAACAATATCTATTGCCCTACCGAAGAAACTTTTACTTTCCTGGAGAATGTGCTGACCGAAGTGATGGAACTTTTTCCAAGCAAATACATTCACATTGGTGGCGACGAGGCAGGTAAACAACCCTGGAAAGAGTCGGCTTTTTGCCAGGCACTGATCAAGGAAAAGGGCCTGAAGGACGAGCACGAGCTGCAAAGCTATTTTATACAACGCATCGAAAAATTCCTGAACTCCAAAGGACGCAGTATTATTGGCTGGGACGAGATACTCGAAGGCGGCCTGGCCCCTAATGCTACCGTGATGAGCTGGACAGGCGAAGCCGGTGGTATTGCCGCCGCCCATCAAAAACATAACGTGATCATGACACCGCAAACCACCGGTAATTATTTTGACCATTACCAAAGCGGATCGCCGCAGGAGCCGGTTTCATTTGGTCGCTATGCAGCTTTAGACGAAACCTACAATTACGATCCAGTATCCAAAGAATTAACACCCGATGAACAAAAATATGTAATAGGCACCCAAGGTAATCTGTGGACGGAGTATGTGCCAACCGTAGCCAAATTACAATACCAGATACTACCACGCTTGTTCGCCCTTTCGGAAGTGGCCTGGAGCCTGCCAAAAAACAAAGACTATACCAATTTTTCGGAAGTACGCCTGGCCAAACATTTTGCCCGTTTAGAAGCTATGCACTATAATTATCGTGTACCAACCGCACTGCCGGTTATCGACACTATGGTTTTTGGCAGTAAATTTACCTTTGCACCCAAATCTGTAGTGCCCGGTGCCCGTATCTTTATTACCTATAATGGTCGTGATCCGCTGGATACTGATTGGGAATACACTTCACCGGTAACTATTGTGGTGCCGCCTAATGAAAAGCGCGAGTTTAAAACCCGAGTAATTACACCAACCGGTCGCCGCAGTATAGCTACCCGCATACTGATGTATAACCGGACACTGATACCTGCGGCAAATTACACCGCCAATAAACCCGGCCTAAGCTATAAACTGATCAAAAGTAAATTTACCACACCCGAGCAACTGGATTATGCCAGCGCTCCGGATTCGGCCATTACCGATCGTTTAAATGCGGAAACTTTTAAAAAGGATAATCCCAATTTTGGCGCAGTGTACAGCGGCTATATCAACATCCCTGCGGATGGGGCTTACAATTTCAGCACAGCGTCATACACCGATACCCAGGTATTTATTGATGGTGAAAAAATAACCGAAAGCGAACCTGCCTTGCCATTGGCAAAAGGTTTTCATGCCATTAAGGTGAAATATATTTACAACGCTCCTGTTCCAGCACCGGGATCATACCGGGTTAGGCAAACCCCGCTGCGTGTTTTTATAGCGGCACCGGGCACAGCAGGCAAAAAGGAAATTATGCCGGGGATGTTGTTTAATTGATCATCCGCGATGAAGAAGGCAGTGCGTTGTTGAACAATAATGCGCTGCTTTTTTTTAACCTTTATTTCAGCTTGTTTAAATTTTGCAGATACAAATTCATAGCGGCATCATCCAGTAAAATTTCCTTACTCATTAAATACTCAGTTGTGGAATTTAAAAAACCTATTCCATTAGAACCATTAAAAGTATCCGGTTTTACAATTACGGATATTAATTTCCAGCCATCCTGATTCATTCTTAAAATTAAGGTATTGGGGAAAACAACTTTATACTTTTCTTTATAATCGATCATGACGGTGGTCTTTATGCTATCGGGATAAAGCTTGTCATAATTAGGATATTGCACTACACAATACCGCTCATCAAAAGAACTATAGATAGTTAATTTATGTGCTTGAGCAAACGCTCCCATAGCTGTAAAGCTGAGGAGCAGGACAATCAAATACTTTTTCATGATTATAAGGCAGATTATGGTTTAAAGGACTAAGTACTTCTACGAGCTTTGATTTGACTAGATAAAAGATTAAAGGATTAATACTATTAAAATGCCTTGATAAATCCATTTTATATTATATGTTTGTACATTATAACATATTAAACTATCTCGTTAAATTTTAACTGTTTGCATTATAATGAAAAGACCACAATCCGGTATAAAAAGCTTTTGCCTTATCACTATTCTGTTTTTACTGAGCACCGTGGCTACAGGTGTTTATGGTCAAAAAGCTCAACCTGCTTTTACCTCCATAACCCTGCAGCCTACGGTGGCTTATGTAAACTATCATGGCGAAAACAGACGGACTGTCCGGCTGCTGTTTAAGAATGGCAAAAGTTATAATACCGGTACGTTATTGGTTTCATTTAATGATCATACCGATCATATCGCTATACCGGCCAGCGCTACCGGATTGGAGTCTTTTGAGGTGCCTCTGCCGGGCCCTGCTATCAAGCTATCTACCCAGGCTACTGTTACCTTAACCTATAGCGGTCAAACCTATCCGGCCCGTTGTATTGTGGAGCCGGCTCGTGATAATTGGACGGTTTATGTACTGCCCCATTCGCATGTTGATATTGGCTATACCAATACGCAGGCCAAGGTACTCAAATTGCATATGGACAATATTGATGAGTCTATCGATCTGGCCGAAAAAACACAGAACTATCCTGCCGAAGCCCGTTATAAATGGACAACCGAAGCGATATGGGTGGTGGATAATTACCTGAAACAAGCCAGTGCCGAAAAGAAAGCGCGTTTCTGGAACGCCGTAAAAAAGGGCTGGATAAACCTGGATGGCGCTTATGGCAATATCAATACCTGCATGACCGATTCGCGCCAGTTAATGCAGATGTTTGCCAAATCGCAAAAATTGGCACGTGAACAAGGTATCGAGATCCATACCATGTTCCAGGGTGATGTACCGGGAGCTTCATGGGGATTGGCTGCCCAGGCCGAACAAACCGGTATTCATTATTTTTTATCAGGCCCTAACGCGTCCGACAGGATCGGCAACCTGGCCAAATGGCAGGATAAGCCGTTTTAATGGTTATCCCCATCGGGCAAGCAAAAACTACTGTTTTGGCAATGCCAGCCCTACTCTATCGGTTATCAGCTTAAGGGCGCTAAAATACCTAACTTCTTTACTATTGATGATCCTAAACCTTATTATACCGGTCACCCCGAAGAAAATTTCCTGAACCCCTACCTTTTCCAATACCTGGGCGGTCTGGAGCAGAATAATTTCCCGTATAACATGACCATATTAACCTGGGCCATGAGCGATAATGCCCCCATCGATCCGGAACTACCCGACGCGGTAAAAGCATGGAACGAGCATTATACTTCCCCCAAACTGATCATCACCTCAGTAAAGCAATTTTTTAACGACCTGGAAAAACAGTACAAAAATGACATCCCCTCTTTTACCGGCGATTATACCGAATACTGGACCGACGGTGTGTCATCAGCGGCACGTGAAACCGCTTTAAGCCGCGCTACATCCGATAGGTTGAAGCAAACCGGAGCCATCTGGGCCATTCGCAATAAACCCGCCTATCCGGTTGCTGCTTTTGATGATACCTGGAAAAATTTGTTGCTGTACAACGAACATACCTGGGGCGCCTATAACAGTGTAGGCGAACCTGATAACGAAAAGGTAAAAAGCGAATGGAGCGTAAAACAAGGCTATGTACTGCGCGCCGATAAACAAGTGGATTCTTTACTAACGGAGGCCTTAAAACCAGCTGCCACACCAAATAATGCCATCGATGTTTATAACACTACCAACTGGCCCCGTACTGATGTGGTTTATATCCCGGCCAACCTCAGCAAAACCGGCGACCTGGTTAAGGATGCTACGGGTAAAAAGATCCCTTCTCAACGCCTAAGCAGCGGTGAACTGGCTTTTGTGGCGAATGATGTACCGGCGCTGGGTAAAAGCATATATACCGTTAATGCAGGTAAAGCATTTGGCAATGGTAAGGCTAAGATCACCGGTAATAGTTTAAACAACGGTATCTATACGGTTGCCGTGGATGCCACAAATGGTAATATCGTAAAACTGATCAAAGGAGCATCTGCCCGTAATTATGTTGCCGCTGATTCTGCCGGGTTAAACCAATATATGTATATGCCGGGCGATTCATTAAAGAAATTGGTAAGCAGCTCCAATGTCCATATCAGCATCAAAGAAAATGGACCTCTGGTAGTAAGCCTGCTTATTACTTCGGATGCACCCGGCACCAATGGCCTTACCCGCGAAGTAAGACTGGTAAGCGGTTTAGATCAGGTAGAGCTCATCAATACCATAGATAAAACAGCTATCAGACGTAAAGAGAGCGTGCATTTTGCATTTCCTTTCAATGTACCGGGAGCGCAAGTTCGTTACAGTATTCCATGGGGCAGCGCCCGTGCCGAAGCCGATCAATTGCCTTATGCCAACCACAACTGGTTTACTATGCAACGCTGGGTTGATGTATCCAATAACGCTTACGGCATTACCTGGTCGAGCCCTGACGCACCCTTATTTGAGATAGGGAGCATTACTACCGGCAATTTGTTGGGCGGTTTACATCATGCACCGCAGTGGCTTTCGTTCACCCCGCAATCACCGGTATTGTATTCCTGGGTGATGAATAATTTGTGGCATACCAATTTCCGTGCTGATCAGGAAGGCAAAGCCACTTTCCACTATTTTATACAAGCTCATGAAGGTGGTTTTAACAGCTTTAAAGCCAACCAAACCGGGTTAAACAATCATCACCCCCTGGTTGTATCCGCTATCGCTGGCGCGCAGGAAAAAGGCCTGTTCTTTAAGATCGGCGGCAATAACATTTACGTAGAGGCCATCAAACCTACCGATGACGGTTTAGGCGTAATAGCCCAGCTGGTGAACAGCGGCGATACCGATACAGAAGCAGCTATCACTCCGAATACAGTACCTTCTGTTAAAGTTTGGGAAAGCAACTTGATGGAAGATAAGTTGCGGGAGTTAGGAAATCATTTCACTATCCCCGCTAAAGGCGTAATAAGTGTGAGGGTAGATAAATAACGTGAATCGCACTGAGAAATACGACTCGCGCTGTTCGAAGTCTCTGACTTCGAACCATTATGCTTGTAGTCTTCAGACTACACGAAAACATGGAACCAACTGGCTATCTGTAGTTTAAAACTACAGGCATAGTCGTCCGAAGTCAGAGACTTCGAACAGCAAAGGTCATCTATGATTCGAAATTAAGCTGGTAATATTTATACAAAAAGTGGGTTTACATGTAAACCCACTTTTTGACGATAAAATATATTTAATTATTTGATTATCAATAAAATACATCAATTTAAACCATAAAAAGTGTAAACCCATGTTAACCCACTTTCTGGTTAATTCTGTCAATCTAATTCAAAACTATACATTAAATAAAAAAGAGGCTGATCATGATTGATGATCAGCCTCTTTTTTTATAGCACGCTCTATGGTTTTATTTATGTTTTGATCCCATGTAAAAAGTGATCTCACCACCATTCATAATATCGGCGTGACTGATGAAAAGGCTGTTAAGTACCTTACCATTCAGTTCCATTTTTTGCACGTATACATTTTTAGGGCTTTGGTTTTTAACGTTGATGGTAAATGTTTTACCATTATCCAGGTTAATCACCGCACCGTTCACGGCCGGGCTGCCGGTTGAATACTGATCAGATCCTGGCGCTACCGGATAAAAACCCAGTGAACTGAAGATGTACCAGGCACTCATCTGACCGGTATCGTCATTACCGCCTAAACCATCTGGTGTGGGTTTGTACATGCGTGGTAATATCATCCGGATGCGTTCCTGTGTTTTCCAGGGCTTGTCTGTCCAGTTGTACAGATAAGCTACGTGGTGCGATGGCTCGTTACCATGTACATAATTGCCGATGATACCGTCACGGGTAATATCCTCCGTTTCGGCAAAGTATTTATCAGGCAGGTTCATCGTGAATAACGAATCCAGGTAACCTACAAAGCGTTTATTGCCCCCCATCAGCTTGATCAATCCTTCCGGATCTTGCGGAGCAAACAGGGTGTAGTTCCAGGAGTTACCTTCAATAAAGCCCTCGTTAATAGTACTCAAAGCATCAAACTTTTGGCGAAAGGTACCATCAGCCAGTTTAGGGCGCATGAAACCTGATTTTGGATCATACACATTCTTATAGTTCTGTGAACGTTTGATAAACTCCTCGTAAATATCATTACGGTTCAACTTTTTGGCCATCTGCGCAATTGCCCAGTCGTCAAATGCATACTCCAGTGTTGAAGAAACTGATACACCACTTTTTTCATCGGGGATATATCCTCTGTCCATATACTCACCTATTCCTTCATAATTGCGATGGCGGGCAGTGGCTACGCAGGCATCCAGCGCCTTGTTGGCATCAAACGGAGCATTACCTTTTACAACGGCGTCGGCCAATACCGTTACGCTGTGATAGCCACTCATACACCAGTTTTCGTTACCCGAGTTTGACCATATAGGCAGCATCCTCTCCGGACTTTGATCAAAGTGCGCCATCATGGATTGTACCATGTCTGCATTACGCTTAGGTTCAATAATATTGAACAGCGGATGCAAAGCGCGATAGGTATCCCACATAGAAAAAGTGGTATAGTTGGTAAATCCATCCGCTTTATGAACGTTTTTATCCAGACCTTCATACTGACCATCCGCATCCATATAAATGGTAGGATTGATCATGGCATGGTACATAGAGGTATAAAAGTTTTGTTTAGTCTCTTTGCTCCCTTGTATCACAATCTTGTGCAATTCCTGCTCCCATTGCTGCTGCCCATCGTTTTTTACCTTATCAAAATCCCAGCCTGGTAGTTCAGTATGCATATTGTTAAGCGCACCGTCCATACTCACCGGTGATATGGCAAATTTGATCTTGATCTTTTCTCCTTCTTCGGTTTTAAAATCAAAGTAACTTCTGATCTGGCGACCGGCTATTTCAGGGAAGTTTTTGGTTTGATTGAACTTACCCCAGAAACCTCCGTAAACTTCGCGTTTATCAAACTTTTTGTAGCCATGTTGAAAAAATGGCTTAGAAAAACTCATAGCGAAATACAGCGTACGGGTACGCGCCCAACCATTGGTTTGGCGGTAACCCACCACGGTAGAATCGTTTAATACCCGCAGATAGGTCCATACATTTTTGTCTGGGTAGTTATAGATACCCGCCATCAGATCAAGGATGATGTGCGATTGATCTGATTTGGGGAAAGTGTATTGGTGAAAACCTACACGGGTAGTGGTGGTCATTTCGGCAATAATGTTGCTGGCATCCAGCTTCACCTTATAATAATTGGCCTCGGTAACTTCATTCTGATGCGAAAAAGCAGAGCGGTAACCGCTACCCGGCTTATCGGCAGTACCCGGATTCAGTTTTAGTGGCCCTACGGTAGGCATGATCAGGAAATCGCCCAGATCGGAGTGCCCTGTACCACTAAAATGGGTATGGCTAAAGCCTACAATGGTTTTATCATCATACTGATAACCCGCGCAGTATTTATAAACATCTGGATTATAATGTCCGTTGAGCTCGTAGCTAGCCGTATCCGTTTCGGGGCTTAACTGCACCATGCCAAAAGGTACTGTCGCTCCAGGATAAGTATGTCCCATACGTTGCGTACCAATGATGGGGTTAACGTATTGTACCAGTTTTTCTGCCGGATGTGTTTGCGCACCAGCTATAGAAGCCGTACCCAATAAAAAAGCAGTGAATAAATGTTTCATGTTATATAATTAGTTTTTCTCTGACAGAGAAAATGGAAAATCCTTATCTTGTGTACCCCTTGTTTTATTTGGCGTTGCCCCCATACCTACGTTGATCACCGCACCCTGCATCAGCGCTTTGTGACTAAGCCAGTTTGGTGTGTATAATTTACCATTAACGTTGAATGTTTGTACGTAACAATTTTGAGTACTATTGGCCGGTGCATTGATCACTACCTGCTTGCCGTTCTCTAATGTCAGGGTTAACTTTTTAAACAGTGGCGCACCCAACACATACTGGTCGCTGGCCGGACAAACCGGGTAAAAACCCATAGCCGAGAACACATACCAGGCAGATGTTTGCCCATTATCTTCATCGCCGCAGTAGCCATCCGGCGTGGCCTTGTACATACGGTTCATGGTTTCGCGTGCCCAGTATTGGGTTTTCCAGGGTTCACCGGCATAGTTATACAGGTATATCATGTGCTGTATAGGCTGGTTGCCATGCGCATATTGCCCCATATTGGCTATCTGCATTTCACGGATCTCGTGGATCACACCACCGTAATAGCTATCGTCAAACACCGGAGGCATGGTAAATACAGAATCCAGCTTGCTTACAAACTTTTGTTTGCCACCCATCAGGTTTATCAATCCCTGGATATCATGAAATACTCCCCAGGTGTAGTGCCAGCTGTTACCCTCCGTAAAAGCATCACCCCATTTAAAAGGGTTAAAAGGAGTTTGAAAGGAACCATCTTTATTTTTACCCCGCATCAATCCGCTTGAAGGATCAAATAGATTTCGGTAATTTTGGCTGCGTTTTTTGTAAATGGCAATTTCAGATTCTGGTTTACCTATAGCTTTTCCCAATTGGTAAATGGCAAAATCGTCGTAAGCATATTCCAGCGTGCGGGCTGCGTTCTCATTAATTTTTACATCATAAGGCACATAGCCCAGTTCATTATAATATTTCACTCCGTAGCGACCAACGGCTGATATTGGGCCCTCGTTATTGGCACCATGTACCAATGCATCATAAAGCGTATTGATATCATATCCGCGCAGACCTTTCAAATAAGCCTCGGCCACAACCGAAGCGGAGTTATTACCCACCATAATATCGGCATAACCCGGGCTTGACCATTCGGGCAACCAACCACCTTCTTTATAGTCATTGATCAAACCTTCCTGCATTTCTTTATTGATAGATGGATAAACCAGGTTTAGGAACGGATAAAGAGCCCTGAAAGTATCCCAAAAACCCGTACCGCCAAACAAATAGCCTGGCATAATTTTGCCATTGTATGGACTATAGTGAATTATCTTATTCTGCGCATCTAACTCATACAGTTTGTTCGGGAAAAACAACATGCGGTACATACAACTATAAAAAGTTCGGGTTTGGTCGATACTTCCACCCTCTACATTGATACGGCTCAGGGTTTTATTCCATACCGCTTTGGCTTTTTGGCAAGTGGCATCAAAATTATCGTTTGCCAGCTCGCGTTTCAGGTTAAGTTCAGCCTGCTCAAAGCTCACAAATGAGGAGGCTACTTTCAGGTGTACTTTTTCGCCTTTGGCAGTTTTAAAGCCGATAACCGCGCCGGAGTGAGCACTGCTAATCTCCAGCGAATCATGGGCAAGTGTTTTATCATGCCAGGTTTTGGCCAGCGAAAAGGGCTTATCAACATAAATAACAAAGTAATTTTTAAAGTTGGTCATTTTGCCACGTGCATAACGGGTGCTATAACCGATGATCTTTTGTTCTTTTGGCAATATTTTGATATATGAAGCACGGTTAAAAGCGTCAACAACGATGAATGAACTATCAGATTTTGGGAAAGTGAACCGGAATTGCGCGGCACGTTCGGTTGGGGTAATCTCTGTAGTCACATCAGCGTCAGCAAGGTAAACACTGTAATAATAGGGCTTTGCTGTTTCTGATTTATGAGAGAACCAGCTGGCACGGTCATCCTGGTCAAAACGTAACTTACCGGTAACCGGCATAATTACAAATTGCCCATAATCATTCATCCAGGGACTTGGCTGGTGAGTTTGTTTAAAACCGCGTATTTTATCGGCAGCATAGGTGTATTGCCAGCCATCGCCCATCTTGCCTGTTTGTGGTGTCCAGGTGTTCATGCCCCATGGCAGGGCAATAGCCGGATAAGTGTTGCCATTAGACAAGTCGGGTTTAGAATCGGTGCCCATCAGCGGATTGATGTAATCAACCGGGCTACTGGCCGTTTTAATCTGCTGCGCATAAGTACTCACGCAAAGCGAAACTAAAATGGCGCTAAAAAGTGCTTTCATTAATTATAATTTAGTTGTGATGAAACTGCAGGTTTCAGGTTAATGTGATGTTATTTTATTTATTATCTTCTTTCATTATAAACGCCAACTTCGGCAATGGATACCTGATGATCGGCGGCATCAACAGATACACGTACTTTACTTCCCCATACTCTATCAAAGCGGAATATCTTTACTTTATTTTTGTTCTCGCCGGTAAATAATGGTTTCCAGGTACCGTTATCACAATATTCCAGATGTAACCTGGTGATGTTTGGTTTCTCCTCGGTAACAACAATTGCATTAAATCCCTGATCACGCTTGAACACAATCTCGTACCACGGATTTTTTACGGTTGGATTTGATATCCATGAAGAATGAAAATCATCGTCATTGGCAAAGTCCATGATATTAGAATCATCGCTCCAGCTGGAATTCGAGAACTGATTTTTGGCCAGATTTGATGATATAATAGGCGCCTCGAGTTTAGGTAATTTAGTCACAGGACCTTCATTCTTCCACAGCTCTCCTATTTTTTTGAGAGCCGCAAGGGCATTATCATCAATGAGTCCATCACGGTTAGGTGCTACATTCAGTATAAAATTACAATCCACATTATTAAATGGGATGATATTATCATTAACCAATTTAACCGGATCTTTTACAGCATCAGTAGGGTCAGATAAATTCCAGAACCAATGTTTTTGCAGCGGATAACAGGAAAGCGCAGGCATATTATTGTTCTCTTTTGAAATGTGCTGTCCGGCCCCCTGCTCATACGTTTTAATGTCTGTATAAAACATACCTTCTGCAGGATATTTAGCCCCATTAAGGTCCATCACCAGGCAATTGGGTTGTAGTGATTTTACCAAACGGTATATCTCTTCAAAAGGCACATCATCATAAGATATTCTTGACCATGGTGCATCCCAACCATCAATGATCAGTGCGCCGATGTCGCCATACTTGGTCAGCAACTCTGTAATCTGGGCTTTGATCATATCAATATGTTTAGGCGTTATACCATTTGGCCTTAACCGGTGATGGGTATCCAGGATAGAATAGTACAAGAATACTTTCAGCCCGTTGGCCCGGAAGGCGTCTGCATACTCTTTAACTACATCTCTTTTCAGCGGACTATTCATTACGTTGTAATCGGTGGTTTTGGTATCCCAGATGCAAAAACCGCTGTGGTGCTTGGTGGTAATACAGCCATAACTCATATGGGCAGATTTTGCCGCTTTGGCCCACTGATCGCAATTGAGCTTTGTTGGATTAAAAATGGCAGGTGATGCTTCAGGGTCGGCCCAATCCTGATTCATGTAGGTTGGAATGTTAAAATGGATAAACATACCAAAGCGCAAATCAACAAACTCTTGTTGCAGCTGTGCCAGTGTTTTTACAGGTTTGTTACTTTGCGCATACGCAGATATACCCAGGCTGCACAATAGCCCCAGGCAAATTGCTTTTATACTATTATTTAACTTCATATAATGATGTGAATGGTTTACGCTCCAATAACCGGATTAGCTGCATAGGCTGTCCAAAGTTCATCTAATGTTTTGCCGGTTTCTTGTTTCCAACTATCATTGGTAAAGGTATGGTTGCGTAGTTGGGCATCCAAATTTTTTACCAGGCCTGGTTTAACATTTGTCTCTATCCACACCAGGAAACGGGCGGTAATACGGTAACTATTCTCATAGCTCTGGGTTGCTTTAAAAGCGGGCAATGCCCATTTGGCACCTTCGTTATCAACACCAAATTTATAGCGGGCATAATCGGCAATACCCTCAGTCAACCATCCGGGGCCGGTGCTTTGGCCATAATCCTGTACAATATGCATTACCTCATGCGTAACCACATCAATATCATGCGGGTGCTTGGTCATGTATTTTGAACTAAAAACAACGCGGCCATCAGCTGTAGCAGCAACACCATTATAAGTAGTATCAATAACAAAGGTTACACTTTTTAAGGTTTTTTTATTGTACGCTTTTGCCAGTTTAGGATAAACGGTGTAAAAAGTTTCGACCAACTTATTTTTAAGCTCCGGGCTAAAATTGGCATCCTGGTTTTCAAAGGTTAATTTGTATCCTTTTTTGTCAAATACTTCGGTTTGTTGGGCATTACTGTTTGCAGCAAAACCCAAAGTAAATAGTGCGCCTAAAAGAAAAACTTTTTTCATTGGATAAATAATTGTTAAATAAATATGTGGTTAATAATGTTCAAAATTTAGCCGAGTCGTTTAAAAACACTCAGGGTATTATAAAACCCGGCACAAATCAAATACTGTTGTGCCGGGTCTGAAGTTTACTTTTAATTGAGGTTCCTTGTAACGTGCTGTAGTTTAACGGTAATCAGGTAAACTCCTTCCTGAAATAACCTGAAGGTAAACCTCGGATTTGCACTGTAAATTTTGGCCGGAGTTGGTGTAAAACCCGGATCTATCCTCACAAACTGACTCGGAATACGGTAATAAATAGTAAAACCCTGTGCTGCTCCCTTAACCGGGAATGGCGTAACTTCAAAATTACAGGTTAATGAGGTATCAGAAGCAATCAACGGATGGAACCTGGCAAACGTTTCGAAACTACTCCTATCACCCCGTTTAATATACTCACCATTTTTAGGGTTAAAGGCTACTCCATTTTCATCAACTATTTTTAAAATAGCCAATGTACCCTTAGTTGATAGTTTGGTGATAGTAACCTTGGGTTCACCAATATCACCACTGTTAGTGGTACCATCCTGAAACCAGGCGCCGCCACCCGCATCAATTTCCGCTACATCACCCTCAAAAATATTAAGATTGGCAATACTCTTAAAAGTTTTGGTGCCGTTTTCATTAGAAGCAGCAATATCAAACTCATATGCCCCAAGCGGCACATTTGCAGTAGTGTTATAAAAAGTAAACGCCCCAGTATGTGTATTAAAATCAAAACTTGGAAGGTTTACATTTTTACGGATACTATTGAGCAAGGCAACAGTTGTATCCACATCCGGATCAAACTCTGAGGTATACACATACCTGTCCCGGTTTTTATAAAGTGAATCGGCATGTTTATGAGTTACCGCATCTCTGATGTCCAACAGCTGATATGTTACCGGCGCACTTGAGCCATCATTATCAACCGCTATACTTTGAACTATGATGCCCCGCTGAACCTGGATAGGATTATCACGATACCTGATCTGGCTACTTAAAAACCCATGAGGGGCTTTAACACAACCTATAACTCCGGCTGCCATTAAAATAACGAGAAGTATTTTATAATTTTTTTTCATTTTCTTAGCTATCTAAAAAATTTATCAATTGTTGACATTGTTGAAATAAGTAAACGTATGATTGTTGTTCAACACATGCAACACACCCGTTGTAGTTAGTATACCTGTTGTTTGACACAGTGTAGAGAGTAACTGTCTTGGATCAACCTGTTGTACTCCATTTATATCAACTGGGACCGGTCCTCCGGGTGTCAATGGTACTACTTTGGTAAAGTATATATACTGAGGATTGGTGGTGAAAATACTATTGGTATAATCAGTTGTCGGTCTCAGCTGAATTAGACGATATTCACCATCCAGAGCCTGGGTATATATTCCTTTTTGTGATAAATTATCTCTCGTAATTTTATCCTTGAACATATAGGCTCTTAAAGAATCTTTGAGTGAAGCAAAATTGAGCGAGTCAAATGTAAAAACCAGGTTTTCATTATTTTTCTGGATACTCAGCTGCGCTTTTTTTGCCAGCACAAAGTTGGTTATAGAGTAATTGGTTACTGCAAAAAAGGTTCCTGCACTGTTCACCTCATCTTTCATGTTCATTTTATTGATCATCATTACCAGGGTGTCAAACGCGTGGTTGGTTTTCAGATAATCATAGGTGGTCATGTTTACCTGGGCTTTAAACAGATCGCCCCCTATGGTATAATCCTTTTTACAGGAAAAAAACACAACCGCTACGAATAAGATGGATATAAATATTTTTAATGTTTTCATGTTTGTGTTGTTTAACGGTTAAAGTTTACCTTGCCAGTAAGGTGTTTGTTTCAATACAAAATCGTCCTTAAACATGGTGGGGTCAATAGGCCACAGATACCCTCCCTGGTTTACCCTCGTATCATTGATGTGTGAATAATCACTAATGAAACTGCTGCTTGAATTACCAATCTGTTTGGTACGAACCAAATCATAAAAGGATTGTCCCTCATAAAAGAGTTCACGCAAACGCTCTTCCAGGATAGTTCTGGCAAGGGCATTACCGGCTCCGGTATAATTAGCTATTCCGGCCCTGCTTCGGATGGTGTTTAACAAGGTCAATGCTTCCCCGTCACGCCCTAACTGATTTAATGCTTCGGCTCTTAGCAGCATAATGTCGGCCAGGCGGAAAATGATAATGTTATTGGATAAACGCGGATCGTTTTTTGCTGATCCATCGGCATAAGTAATATTGGAATATTTAATGGTTTGCCCGCTGGTTGATTGTGCCTGAAAAAAGTATTTCTTATACCTCAAATCTGTTGTATCCTTAAACAAGGTATTCACATACAGAGTGCTTACCGGCCATTCCAGGTTTGATTTTTGTGCTACAAAAGGAAAGGCGATAGTAGGTGCATATCCATAATAATTAAGAGATATACCTTCGCTTTGCTGATAATCAATATTGATCTCAAAAATCCCTTCTACTGATTTACCAATAAATATTTTACTGAATTGAGAGGTATCGGTAACCAAATGATATTGCCCGTTATTAATTACCTGGGCTGTAGCTTGCTCGCACGCAGCATAGTCATGTGTCCACGCTGTAATATGAGCCTCAAGTGCAAAAGCCGAACCTTTATTTGCCCTAACAGCACGCTGACTTTCATCGGCATAACCAAAGACCAGATTACTTTCGGCAATCTTTAAATCGGCCAAACATTGTTTAAGTACATCGGCAGCTGGTGTTCTGGGTATATTCACAGCCTGGCTTACGTCCAGATCGGGTTGTAGTTTTAAAGGTACGTCGCCCCAAACCCTGGTCATATAAAAATAAGTAAACGCCCGCAGGTAATAAGCCTCACCAATGATCTGATTTTTATCATCCTGATTGCTGAACTTGTTTATCGGGATACCAGGTACTTTGTTAATGATCAGATTTATCTGTTGTAAAAGCTGGTAATAGTTTAACCAGTTCCAGATACCCGGCCCAACGTTTAACCCGGTAAACTCACCGTTTGAGATGTTGTAGTTTGCATCATCCAGCCCCGAATTAATGCTAAACTCACTGGTAGTGGCATCGCCATATACATGGAAAGAGTAATTATTAAGCAATACCGAACGCAAAAGTGCATAAGCACCTGCAATAGCGGTATTGGCATCTGTTCCATTAGTAAAATAAGCATTGGTAAAGGTGGAATTATGCGGCTGCAAATCAAGTATCTTTTTGCAGGAGCTTACACTAATTAACCCGGTTATCATTAATAATCCGGCTGTGTATCTTATTATATTTCTTTTCATTTCTTTTCGTTTATTGCCGTTAAATATTAAAAGCTTACATCAACACCCAGGGTATATTTTTTGGGAATAGGGTAACCGCTACCATTGTAAATACCAAAGGCGTCAACTTCTTCGGCATCAGGTACGTTTGATTTCTGGAAAATATGCAGGTTATCAACCATGCCATATATCCTTAAGCGGCTCAGGTGAAGATTTTTTAAAACAGCCGGATTAAATGTGTAGGATAAGGAAACCGTTTTTACACGCAGATAACTTCCGTTCTCGACCCAAGCCGAACTTGATGCGGCATATTTATACCGGGTTCCGCTTACCGAACTTAATGAGGGATATTTTGCATTATCACCAGGATTTTGCCAGTAATTAATACCGCTTAGATCAGGAAAAGCATTATTAGTAATATCATGGTACGGATCAGAATTACCATCGTCAGTTGGCACCAGATGCGATAATTTACCAACCAGGTAATCGTTAAAAATATCACGTCCAAGCGTAAAAGTACAGAACACTGATACAGTCCAGTTTTTATAGCCAAAAATATTATTAAACCCTCCGGTGAATTTAGGATTGGGGTTTCCTGCCGGCACATAGTCTGTTTGGTCAAGCACGCCATCCCCGTTTGAATCTTTCCATATCGGGTCGCCACCTTTAAATGGATAGCCGTAAAAACTTAGTGGTTGCCCTGTTACCGGATTTATAGGTACATCTTTATCTGTTTTATAAACTCCGGTTTGTTGAAACAAATTAAACTCATTAATAGGCTGACCTTGCCTTAAAACATAATGATCTATATAGATATCGCGTCCACCGTTTGGCAACGAGGTAATTTCATTTTGGTTATAAGCAATGTTAAAATCGGTTTCCCACTGAAAAGCGCTTTTAGGATTAAAATAATGTGCAATAAAAGATGCTTCCAAACCACGGTTTTGTGTACCAATAGAGTTGGTTACAATGGTGGTATAACCGGTGGTTACTGGCAGGCTCAAACTAAAAATTCCCTTACTGGTGTTTTTAACATAAGCATCGGCAACAAAATTAAAACGACCATCAAGAAAAGTAAGGTCAACCCCAAGATTTGCCTGTTTTGAATGTTCCCAGGTTAAGTTTTTATTGCTTAAGCCACCGTTAAAATTAGGGGATATCGCTGCAATACCGTTATAAGTATTGGATAGATTTTGCCCGGTTTGCGGACTGCTGCTACCTGTAAAACCACCGGCACCTATATTATAAGTATTAAACGACAGATAATTATCACCACTATCTGGCTGACGACCAGTAATACCATAACTTGCGCGTAGCTTAAATAAGGTAAGCCAGTTTTTGGTACTTTTCATAAAGGGCTCATCACTGATGATCCAACCGGCAGATACGGAAGGGAAATATCCTACCCGTTGGCCTGCACCAAACTTGGATGATGCATCGGCATTAAACACACCTGATATGAGGTAGCGACCTTTAAAGTCGTAATTTAACCTTAGGAAACCGGTTTGGATACCACTTTGAATCAAATCTGAATAGGCTGTGGAATTGTTTTTATTTAATACCTTAACAATGGATATCTGGTCGTTAGGAATCCCATCTGCCTCGGCATCCGTTGCTCTATAGTTGTGATATTCTGTATTTTGACCCAACAATACATTGATATGATGGATCTTGTTCAATGTGGTACTAAACTGAATATTATTACTCATCAGGTAGTTGGCCGAGTTATCAACAAAACTGGAGGCATATCCCAAACCACTCTGCCTTACTACTCCCGGTGTATAAGCATCCCTGCGGCTCCCAGCACTTTCATATGAAATAACTGTATTAAATAACCAATGATCATTGATGCGCCAGTCAATAGTAGGGCTAATAGTAATACTATTATTGGTATTAGCATCTGTTGATACATTTGAACTGCCATAAAGGAAATCTTTATTGTCCTGTGTGAGGTATAAGTTTGATGGTGGTAACGGGCTATTGGCATAATATCCTCCGGTAAATGGGTTTACGTTACCACTCAAATCACTCAGAGATGTGGGTCGATCAACCCGGTAAAACCTGATCTGGGTACTCACCTTTAATTTAGGTGATATGTTAATACCAACCGTACTGTTTAGCGCATAACGCTGCAAGCCAGTTTTTTTAATAATTCCATCCTCATTGTAGTAGTTTAAACCGTAACGGTAAGTTACCAGGTCATTACCACCACTTATAGACAGTTCATAGTTATCCACCTTACCTGTTTGGTATATGCCACCTCTATAATCGTTGGCATTATTAAATGCCGGATTTAGACTATCAGTTAGTATTTGTGGGATATTCCTGAGATTCGCATAATTGCCATAATGATTAATCAAGTTTAACTTGGCCCGGGTCTCTTCTGCCCCGGTAAGTACCTTATCCAGCTTGGGTTGGTCAACAATACCATGATAAGTTGAGAAATTTATCCTGGTTTTACCCGCAGTGCCTTTTTTGGTGGTAATGATGATAACCCCGTTAGCACCCCTTGAACCATAAATAGCCGCAGCTGATGCATCCTTTAATATATCAATGTTGTCAATGTCATTAATAGGGATACCCGCAAGTACATCAGTGCCGGTGCCCGTACCGTAATTAATGGCAGCAATATCTTCGGTGCTTTGTGGTACGCCATCAATTACATATAATGGTCCTGAAATAGCCCTGGCTAAGCTTGCTTTACCCGATGCAGACCCTGTATTATTGTCAATACTACGACTAACGGAAGTATTGCCCCTTAAAGTTACATTACTCCGCACCCCTGGCTCGCCCGAAAAATTCTGCACGTTCAAACCCGCAACCCGCCCTTGTAATAGTGCATCAAATGTTGGCGTAGGGATATCAGCAATGGTTTTAGGGTCAACAGAAGTAATTGCAGCACTTACACTTCTGCGTGAAACCTGTTGATAACCAATAACCACCACATCTTTGAGTACCTTTTGATCGGTCTTGAGTACAACTATTAAATTTGTATTGGGTTCGGTGATCTTAATGGTTTGTGCCTCATAGCCCAACATTCTTATAGTAATTGATTTACCGGCTTCAACCTTCAGGGTAAATCGTCCCGATGTATTGGCTGATACACCCGAAGCTGCACCCGTTAAAACAATAGATGCACCAGGCAAGGGCCCACTGGCATCTTTAATTAAACCAGCTACAGTAACCTGGTTACCAGTGGCTTTGGTGTCCTGGGCATGCAATACCGGCATTCCCAATACCAACAGGATTGGAATGATGCACGTGTAATAAAGGAATTTTTTTTTGTAGAAAAATTTGATCATAATTTTTAATTAAATGAACAGTTAATGATTGTTTTGACAAGGGCAATGCCCTTGCAAATGAGGAAGTAAGAGTTTTGGTAGCAGATGGCTACCTGCCTTTAAGCGATAAGTCTTTGTTTCTTCATGCAGTTGAATTAGGTTTAACAATAAATTATTAAATATGATAAAACGTTTTATCAAAAAGTGCATAACAATTCCCCTTCGGTGATAACTCACCGATTTAAAGTATGCTTATAAGCACAATTAGGCTATAAAAGCAACAAAACGTTTACCCAAAAAATGAACCAGTAAGCTGTTTCCCAATTTATATACGCACAACAGCCATAATAAAACAAATAGTGCTTTTCACCGTAGTGAAAAATTTAAAAAGCATTGATAAAACGTTTTATCAATACAAATATGTTTTACCGTATAAGATAGAATAATCAAATATAAGATAGTAAAATGTTTTACCAAATTTTCAGATCATTTTTTATTAAAAAACTTAATTTATTTCAATAAACGTATTAAAATTTAATAAAAATTGAAAAATCAATAACACAAGAACTAATTTTTTGAATTTTAAATCAAGATCTTTCTTAGATAATTCAAACATTCTTAAAACAGACAGATTCTAACAAGCAGAAACTCTTATTTTTTTACCAATACTTCTTTCTTTTCTGCTGTTGATCCCCGCTCTATGAGTTTAGAGGGTATCTGCATTTTAATTTTTGATATATTATGCTTATCTGATCCCATTTGAGCCAATAAAAGATCAATAGCCGATTTTGCTATCTCATATGTTGGTTGCTGTATAGTTGTGATTCCGGGCGGATACAAACTAAATATTTCATTATCATCAAAACTTACCATAGCTAAGTCCTGCGGAATATTCAAGTCAAGCTGTTTGATACTTTCTAATCCCATTGTACCTAAATAGTTTGTGGTAAAAAATACCGCATCCATCTGTTTCTGCTGTTTTATAAAGGCTTTTATAGAGTCTATGGCATTATCCTTATCGGTATCAAAAGGTAATTTAAATATCAATTTTTTATCTTCCTTTATGTCATTTATCTTTAAAGCATCTTTATATCCGCGGGTACGATCCTGCAGTTGGATCAGGTCCAGATCGGCTGTTATCAGGCCAATCTTTTTATAACCAACCTTTAAAAGATGATTTACTGCGTTAAAAGCACTACCATGATTATCAACCAGTACGTGAGGAATATCCAAACCGGGAAAGTAACCATCTATTAATACAACGGGTTTTTCGTTAACTACCAGATTTTGTATATCTTTCTCTAATCCTTTCATTGGTGTAATAATATAACCATCAACCAATTGTTGAGAAAGCATCCTGATCACATCTTTTCCTTTTTGGATATTATTGTTAGTACTGCAATAAATAATTCTGTACCCTTCTTTTTCGGCCTCTTCTTCTATCACTTTGGCCATCGCCCCAAAAAACGGTCCTCCGATGGTTTCAACCACCAGACCAATTACTTTTGAAACGCCAGTACGAAGACCTACCGCCATCCGATTAGGCTCATACCCGTTTTTGGCAGCCACGTCCAAAATCTTTTTGGTTATCTCCTTACTAATGCGGCCTTTGCCGTTTAAAACAAATGATACCGTTGTAATGGAGGTATTGGTAAGTTTTGCGATATCCTTTATGGATATTTTTTTATTTATCATTATTTGTTAGTCTCTTGTGATTTTCAGGCTTACTACGTTAGCAGCAACAAATTAGGCAAATACCCGGTTTATCAAAAATATAAATTTATAACAATGCTGCTACACTTATTATTTCATTGCAGTGATTAACCATAAACGTTCATTTTTTATAAATAATATATGCATTACTCAAGGTTAGTAAAACCTTTTAGTAATACAGGTTTTAATTAATAAATATGCTTAAATTACCATTTTAAATTAACATCCCTTTAATACTAAACATTGATATGCCAAAACTGATATGAGCATTACGCCCAAACTGACCCGCTTTGATCTTTCCATGATCGTTATCAGTCTGGTGATAGGGATGGGAATTTTTGCAACACCCGGTGAAGTAGCTACCAGCTCAAGTAACCCTTTCCTTTATTTTGGAGCCTGGTTTTTTGGAGGTGCTGTTAGTTTATGTGGGGCTCTTACTTTTGCAGAAATAGGGGCGCGTTATCCAACTACAGGCGGATTTTATAAAGTTTTTTCCTATTGTTTTCACCCTGCATTCGCTTTCATGATTAATTGGATATTAGTGATCAGTAATGCTGCTTCGGTGGCTGCTGTGGCGCTCATAGGTGCTGAGTATATTAACCCTATAATTATGCCTGCAAACCTGCAGAATGATTTGGGCATTAAGATCATGACTATCACATCCGTAATTATTTTGTATATTATTAACTTTTTAGGTATTAAAATGAGTGCGAGGACTCAAAATGCGCTTACCATTTTTAAAATAAGCATGATCCTTATCCTTTGCACGGCTGTTTTTAAAAGTCACATAACACCTGGCACCTATAGAATTATTGTACCACCTGGTAATAATAAATATAATTTGAGTGCGTTTGGGATAAGTTTGGTTGCCGTATTTTTCACTTATGGCGGTTATCAGCAAACTATTAACTTTGGAGGCGACATCATTAATGCCAAGACAAACATCCCTAAAGCTATTTTTACAGGGATGATAACAGTTATATTCCTATACCTGCTTATTAACTTTGCTTATTATTCGGTTTTGGGCATTAAGGGTCTTCAGCATAAAACAGCCCTGGCTGCCACCCTGGCTGGTGCCATTTTTGGAGCAGTTGGCTACAAGATCATCTCATTGTTGATGTTTGTTTCTGTACTAGCTTTTATCAACGTTAATATCATGGCCAATCCAAGGGTATATTATGCTATGGCCGAGGATGGAATCTTGCCCAACCGTTTTAAGCGTGTTAACCAAAAAACTCAGGTTCAGGAGTTTGGCTTAAGTTTCTTTGTGACCGCAGTGCTCCTTATCTTGTTTTTTATCAGCTCGTTTCAAAAAATGCTCACCTATGTTATGTTTTTTGATACTATAGGGCTTTCCACAGCAGCAGTTACTATTTTCATTTTAAGAAAAAAAACCAAACACCTTGATGGATCCGGTATCTATACTATGAAATGGTACCCTGTTATCCCCATTATTTTTATTGTTGCCTACTGGTTTGTTACCATAAGCATCTTTATTGAAAACCCTTTGGCTGCATTGATATGCCTTTGCGCGTTTGTTGCCGGTCTCATCATATATTTTATTACCAAAAACAGCCAGAACACCATTATAATACCTTAACTATGGAGCTTTCATTTATATTAAATGAATTGGGAGAAGAAAGAGAAAATTACTTCAACGCGGTTTCGCCCCCCATCATACAATCAAGCAATTTCACATTTAATACGGTAACAGGTCTTAGACAGGCTATGGCCGATGAATTTGATACCAATTTGTACTCCAGAGGACAAAATCCAACGTTGAGTATATTAAGAAAAAAACTGGCCGCTCTTGACGGAGCGGATGATGCTTTGGTATTTAGCAGTGGTATTGGGGCCATCAGTGTCCCCTTACTTGCATTGCTAAAATCCGGTGATCATGTTGTTGCAGTCGAAAATCCTTACAGCTGGACCATAAAACTTTTCAAAGAGTTTTTACCCAAATTTGGTATAAACACCACTTTTATTGAAGGCTCTGTTTATGACAATTTTGAAACTGCCGTTACCACCGAAACTCGATTAATATTTCTGGAAAGCCCTAATACTTTTAGTTACGAGCTACAGGACATTAAAAGGATTGCGCAATTTGCCAGATCACGTGGTATTGTGACGATGATTGATAACAGTTATTGCAGCCCTATATACCAGCAACCTATTGGTATGGGTATCGATCTGGTAGCGCAATCGGCCACCAAATATATTGGAGGGCACTCTGATGTAGTAGCCGGCGTACTTACCGGCAACAAAGAATTGATCAGGCAGATATTTGATCATGAATTCATGAACCTGGGGCCAGCCATTTCACCACATTCTGCATGGCTGTTACTAAGAGGCTTAAGAACCTTGCCATTACGTTTACAACGCAGCTTTGAGAGTACCGGAGTTATTACTAAGTGGTTACAAGAGCATGAACATATACAACAAGTGATATGGCCTTTTAGTGAGGGTTTTAAACAAACACAATTGGCACATGAACAGATGCAAGGTTGCGGCGGATTATTTAGCTTCAGTTTAAAAAACTCTTCTTTTAAAAAAATCGAAGCATTTTGTAATAACCTGCAACATATATTATTAGCTGTTTCCTGGGGTGGACACGAAAGTTTAATACTACCATCAATCGCCTCCATTCCGGAGCAGGAATACAGTGCAGCAGATGAACGCCTTCAATTGATCAGGATGTATGTTGGTTTAGAAGATACCGGGTATCTGATTCAAGATCTTGAACAGGCATTGGCTAAAATTTAATACTTGCTACAGGCGTTCTGAAATTATATCAGCTTGCCAAATCATGCCGTAAAAAGGCTTCCCATGTTACATGACCATAGCTGTTATTCGGCCAGATATTATTTTCAGAACGATAACGATCATATTCTTCGCTCTGAAGCGGTCGTACCTTTAATTCGTCTTTACGGCTGAGTACATGGAGATATGTTTTTGCCATTTCTTCAAACTTAAGCAGTTCCGGTCCGCCCACTCCACGCACCAATCCTACTGGTTCCCTTTGTGCTAAATCGACCAGCAAGGTCGCGGCCTCCTTTACCTCTATAGATTGAAAATGCATGCCATCGGGAATGGCCAGTGTACCATTTTTTTTATCAAATGTTTTTAAAATAGAAAGCACGTAATTGTGAAACTGGGTAGTGCGTAGTACAGAAAACGGAATCCCGCTGGCTGCTATCATTTGCTCAACCCTTATTTTAGTTTGATAATAGGCATAATTGCTTTTATCAACGTTAATAATAGAGATATAAACAAAATGCAAGGTTTTCTCCCGGTCTATCGCGTTCAATAAATTTTGCGTCCCTTTGATATCAACACTTTGCGTGTCTTTAGGATTACTTGCACAGTGGATAATAATATCTGCATCCTGTGCGGCATCCTGCAAACCTTTATCTGATGCCAGATCGCCCTTCACCAATTGTACACCAGCGGGGACTGTAGCATTCTTCTTTGAACTTAACACAGTAACTCCATAATTAATGGATAATAACTGATTTACAACTTCTTTTCCCAGCAGGCCTGTACCTCCCGTCACTAATACGTTCTTCATCTGTTAAGCTTTTGTAATAAATAATTAATAAGGTGTAGGTTCGATGAATTATTTTAATTTTTATTTGATAGTTCTAAAACCGGTCGCGGATCAAATATTACTCTAAAAGAGCTTATTTTACCATCTTTAACCTGATACCATCCACAACCGAATATGGTGACGCGCCCCATATCAATATCATAAAACAAACACACATCGTCACCTTCGGCCACGGTATTTTTCAAATCGTATTTAAATTTCATCTTCTCCATATCGTTCATATAGGCCTCTGCCCCATCACGTGCACCCAGTACTCCTTTAAAAGTCATATCCGTTGCTAAATATTTCCTGGCCGATGTAAAATCTTCCTTATTCATGGCATCTATAAAGGCCAATACTACTTCTTTAGCATTTTTAGTTAATTCGACGGTATCGTTTTTCATATTATTATTCAGGCAAATCATTGTTATATAATAATAAATAAAATAGCCTTAATGTTTCATAAAAAAACAAATAGGAGGTGCTCCTGCGGTGAGAATGTTTTAGAATGAGCTAAAGAGCCCGATAAACACGCAGCAATAAAATTAAATAGACCTTAGCAGCGGATAGATAATACACAAAATATCATCTTATTAATCAAGAATGAATAACAGGCTCTTTTATTTTTTCTGAATAATAGCCGTAGCTTCTATCTCAACCAAAATATCATCTCTGAAAAGCTTACTGACCTGCACCAATGTGCTTGCTGGTGGATGAACGGTATTTACAAATTTATCCCTGATACCGCGGAGAACCTGTACCTGCGAAACATCGATCATATAATAATTGAGTTTCACAACATCATTCATATTACCGCCTGCCGCTTCCACTATATTTTTGATATTAGTGAATACCTGTTGAATTTGAGCAGAGATATCATCCTTACCTACCAGATGACCATCCTTATCCAAAGCAACCTGCCCTGATAGGATAAGCATCGTGTTTTTGCCAAGATCAACCGTAACCGCCTGCGAATACCCTTTAGGTGTACTTACTGATGATGGATTTATAAATGACACGTCATTTGTTTGTGCAAAACTTACAGAGGATATAAATAGCAGGAAGAGATAAAGATGTTTTTTCATTGGGAGATTTTGATCAATGTTTTTTAGCAACCGGGTTTAGAAAACCGGTTGGCATCTCATGTATTGAGGGCGCCAACCGGTCATTATTATTTCAGGCTTACTTATCTAATCCGCCCCGGCGGGTAGCTTTAACCTGTACGGGCCATTTAATGCCTTCTGTTTTTGTTGTAGAGGTTTTAGCCGGATCTTCACTAGCCATGTAGGCCATAATGGCAGCCAGAATAGCGTTGTTTTTCAAGTCGTCAAATACTACTTTGTCATAGGTATCGCGGTTGGTGTGCCAGGTATATGAACCGTACGACCAGTTTAGTGAACTCAGTGAAAACCCAGGCGCGCCAACGGCCACAAATGAAGCAAAATCAGATCCGCCGCCTCCGGGTTGACCAGGGAAGTTGGTTTTGATACGGTTTTTAATAGTATCAGGTACGGCTTCTAGCCAACGGCTTAAATAATCCTTGGCATCGGCAAAACCTTGTCCTGATAGATTTACAACCCTTCCGGTACCATTGTCCTGGTTAAACAGGGCCTGTAAATTCTGCACAATTTCAGGATGATCCTCCACAAAAGCACGTGAACCGTTCAGGCCTTCCTCTTCGCTGCCCCAATGACCAACCAGTATGGTACGTTTGGGGTGAGGATAATATTTTTTCAGTAAGCGCATAGCTTCCATCATAGTAAGCGTTCCGGTACCATTATCTGTAGCGCCGGTGCCACCATCCCAGGAATCAAAATGAGCAGATAGCATTACATATTCATTAGGCTTTTCGGTACCTTTTATCTCAGCAATAGTATTAAAAGTAGGCACTACACCTAGTTCCTTTGATTCGGTATGCATGCTGATCACCGGTTTACCACCCGATTCGCTTAACCTGTACAACATACCATAATCTTCCAGTGCGATATCAACCGTAGGTACTATTTTGGTATAAGCGCCAAATATTTTATCAACCCCAAAACCAGCCGACCAGTTATTGGTCAATATTCCAGCAGCACCCGCTTTTTCCAACGCTACAGGAAGCGTACGGGTAGTATACCCCGTTTTGCTGATGCGTTTGCGCCAGGCATCAGTCATCGCTGTACGCTCGGCTTTCATCTTTTCAAATGATTCTTTAAGGGCAAATTCCTGCCAGTTATAATCGGGTCTGCCGGTTGGCTGGCACATGGATATCATTACAAATTTACCTTTCACATTAGGCAGCCATTGCTGAAAAGCTACAGAATCGGCCAGGTCTGGAAGAATAATAACTTCGGCACTTACCGTTTTTTTACCCATGCCCGGGCTCCAGGCCAGTTGGGTGCCTTCCAATGATTTTACACGCGGCGACACCATATCAATGTGCGATATACCCCGCTCCCATCCGCGCCATTCGCCCCATTTTTCGTTATGGGCATCTATGTTCCAGCTTTTGTATTTGGCTATAGCCCAGTCATTGGCCTGCTTCATTTGGGGCGTGCCCACCAAACGGGGACCAATGCCATCAAAAAGCTCATGGGCCAGTTTTTCGAGCTGCGAGTTATTGGTTTCTTCCTGCATGATGTTGTCAATGACCGCTTTACTGGATTGTGCCTGGCTAATACCGCTGCAGAGCAGGGCAGCTGCCATTAATGGAACGGCTTTACGCCAGCAATTGGTGAGTAGATTAAGATCGGTTGTTTTCATGAACCTAATTTATAAAAATTGGATGGCCATTTATAATTTTGTTCCATAAAGTGGGTTTACATGGGTTTACACTTTTTAGGGTTAACACAAGTTTATTTATTTGATAATCAATTAATTATAATATTTTTCTCACAAAAAGTGTAAACCCACTATTTTGTCAGGTTTATAGTCCCTGCAGTCCCTTCAAGATCTCCTGAAAGGGACCCTGAGATTCCCCCTAACTCGACTCTATACCTCAGGGTCCTCTGCGAGAGACCCTGAGGGGACTGTAGGGGAAATCTTCCTGTCGCATTCAATTCATAAGCTTTTTGATTAAAAATTAACTTCTGAGCAAACAATTTGTGGCATTTCATACTTTTTAGTCCGGATAACTTATATTTGTTAATTCCAAACATCAAAATTTACCATGAAATTATTTGTCGGCGGCTTTCCTCTTGATATTGCAGAAATTGAATTAGTCAAAATATTCAATTCCTATGGCACTGTTAATACTATCAAGATAGTACGGGATAAAAAGACCCGTAAATGCAAAGGATATGCCTTCCTGGAAATGACCGACCAAGCCGGTGCCGACCGCGCTATTGAAGGACTTGACGGCACTCCCATGGGCGACCGCGTGCTCAGCGTAAAACAAGCCGCTGATAAACCGGCCGCCAAACCACCAATGCAGCAACGCAGCTTTCGCCCGCAACATAGCAATTATATCAAAACAGACCGGAATAGTTCAGGAAGCACTGCCGGTGGCACTACGGTAAAAAAACGTCCGAGGATATAGGGTAACTATAAAAAAACTCGCCGTTGTTGGTGTTGTCACCAACAACGGCGCGAACGACATTGGAGCCAAGGCCTTGTGCGATTCCTTCCCTCGGGAGGGGAGGAAGGGGTTTCATCGCTTATCAATTCTGTCGCTTGTATAAACCCCTCCCTACCATTACACCTACCCTACGCGCCCCTCCCGTGGGGAGGGAACTGAAAAAGACTTCCCCAGACCTTTACCGCTTTATCTTCTCCGCCGTCCCAAAACGCTCCATTACCTTATTAATGGTAACGCTGTCGCGCAATACGCTCAGGCGCATCCGGGTCATGGCATAATCTGATATTTGCCAACCCAGGGGTAATACTGGCCAGATATGGGTATTGGGAACCCTTTCGGCAGTGGGGCGGAACAGGTAAAACCCATAATGCTTTATACGCGACATGGAGTAATTCCAGTCTTCCGATTTTTTCATGTACCCCACCCGGCTATTCAAAATCCCCACAGGAGGTGCCAATGGCTCAAATAAATTGCCGGGTTTGCCCGCGTCTTCTGTTTGCTGTACCGAGTTGGGCAGCGACAGGAATTGCGGCTGGATATGGTTAAATATCGCGTCTTCCTTGATCAGTTTGGCCCGCACCCGCTCAAAAACAGTGAGTACTCCCAACGAGGTTTCTGCACCCGAATTATCCCAGGTACCCCCATCCGTAAAGTGGTGTTTACCATTGAGCTTGGCTGTGGGGCTTACATAAGGGAACCGGGCGCTCAAAAAAGCGGCGGTACTGAGGCGCAGATCGCCGGGGTCTTCAATTTCCTGCTCCAGGAATATGGTGGATGGAAAATCAAGGCTATCCAGCAATACCGGGGCCGATATACCTTTTTTACCGCTATCTACATCAAATGTATTGGCAAATAGTAAGGGCACCTCATAATTGCCGCCTTTCCACATCCTGCCTAAAGTAACTTTCATATCCAGGTGACGTGCATGGGTGTGCCGCTCCCAATCCTCTTCCATCAACCTTGCCCTGTCGGCCCAGGGGGCTATCCCTAATGACGATGCAATCATGTCACGGCCCAGTAAGGCTACTATGTTGGAGGTGAGATAATCATTACGATAAATAGCCAGCGAATTAACCGGGTAAAAAACGGTATCCTTTACCGGATTTTGCCGGTGCTGATACCTCGCATTACTCAATAAGGATAAGCCTATAGTGCCTCCGGAAGCTCCGGAATAGGAAAAAACATAATGCTGAAAGTCGCGGGTGTTTGGCCCGGCTGGATATCGATCTTTGACCAGGCTATCTAATGTTCCGATAACCATAGTTGTCCAAACTGTTGCCCGCAGTCCCCCGCCATAAGCATTTACAAAAAACACAGGGTAAGGCTTATCAGGGTTTCTGGCCGCAAAATCTTTAATTTCCTGTTTACGGCTTTTGAGCCAGTTTTCGGTATAGCGGTCCAAGGAATCCAGCGATTTGTGATAACCGTTCTCTTTCTGAACATAGGCTTCATGATAGGCGGTTATGGTACTGATCGATCGATACAAGGTAAACATCAACAGAAAAGTGATCAGACTAAGCCCCGTTTTCTTACCGGCGAACAACAAAAAGGAAAAGAACAGCAGGTAACCCGCAGCCGCGCACAATACAATAGGCATGGTATAATAACGGTTGCCGCTGGTAAGCTCATTTAAAAATGGCGGAAAGTTGCACAGGACAAAAAACAGCAAAGCTATCACACCGCAAAAGCTTATCCAGGGTGCCGCGTGCCATTTACGGATACCCGGGATACCCGTACGCAAGGCTGTAGTGACCACAAACATGGCCGACAGAAAGAACAGATCAAGCGACAGGTAAGCCAGGAAGTGTGGCTCCCGGTTACGCTTTCCGTCGATACTCCCCCAGATGATCATGGGTAGTATCAAGGCAGCCATACTCACCCAAAAACGCCATACCACTACTTTACCCTGTGATTTAAACAGCTTATCTATCCATTTATAGCGCAAAATAATCTTATAAAAAATGATAGAAGCCAGTAAGAGGATCAGCGGGGGTACATCTTTCAACAGGTAATCAATCTGGTAGGCGTTCATGGTTTGCAGGATGCCTGTAGCGGGGATCAGGAAAGCGGCAGCGCCAAATAACCTGGCCGTATCAACCTTAAGCGATGGCCTGGAACCCGCGGGTAAGCGACTGGTGTCAAAATCAATCGGCCCCATAAAAAAGCATTTGTAGCTTATTTTGATGGAGTTATCAATGGCCTTGGGCAAATGCCAGCACATGAGCGCCAGCAAAGTGATGGCTACCAGGAAATAAAAACTGGCCCATCGCGAGGTATTGATCGAGAGCAACATATCCTGAATCTGCGCGCTGATAAAAAGCCCCAGGAAAAAAACCAGCAGCGTGATCAGTACGATACGGAAACGCCAGGAATAGGTGAGCAGGCGCCCTATCCAGGCGGTGGTATACTCCAACCAAAACCGGGGTTTACCCAGCTTAAAGCCCTCGTACAGCAGTTTACAAGCGATAAAAGCCAGCAACAGGTATTTGATACAGGCCGGTAAACCAATAAGTAAAGTATCGGGCAAAGGCAGCTTCAGTTTAAAATGCTGCAGCGTGCGGTTGGTCATGATGTTCTCAAACACATCCAGCAATGCCGCCAGGAGCACTAATGCGCTGAGCATGGCAACCGAGCGTTGTGAGATCACCCGGCGGCGGCGATTGGCCTTTTGGCTCCCTATCCGGAAGATCAGAATAAGCAGGATACCTACATAAACCCCGATAAAACTATAGTCGGCATTGTTCCGGAAAACCGCTGTTTCGATACCGGTTACGGTTTCGGGATAAGTGGTTTCGCGGGTATATATCTGGTTTTTCTTAAATCCGGCCTGCCATTCTTTTAAGATGGAATCCCGGCGGGCATTACTGGTATTGATTTCCCAGTTGATGATACCCGAAGGCGTGTATTTGGTTACGATGAGGTAATTATCCTTCAGCGTCATACTGCCGATAACCAGCAAGGCCATCAACAATAATGAAAAAATAGACGAAAAATGACGGTTGACCCAATTCTGTAAACGCCGGAACATATAAATGTGAATAATTTAAAGTTACAGAAAAAAGTATGATCGATGAGGTATTTGGATGTATTAAATTGCTGTATGGTATCAACTCACCCCGACATCGCTGCGCTCGTCACCCCTCTCTCTGCTTCGCGCATGGAGGGGACTTTCTTTCATTTTTGTCATCCTGAGGAACGAAAGATCTATTCTACAATTGAAAAGTTCAACAATAGATACTTCACTGCGTTCAGCATGACAAATCTGTTTTTCTTACCCACCCAGTGAAGTACAGATCAGGTGAGGCTTTTAATTACACCTTGGCATACAACTCTTCGATCTTCTCCAACGGAACACCTTTGGTTTCAAACACATAACGGCTTACAAACAAAATCATACTGATATTGATGATCCCATAAACTCCAAAAGTGTACACCGGACCCAGTTGCGCGAGCATTACCGGAAACGTAAGCGAAACAATGGAATTGGCCACCCAATTACCAAATACCGCTATTGACGTAGCCGTACCACGAACCCGGTTGGGGAATATTTCGGCCACGTATACCCACAGCACCACGCCCCAGGTACAGGCAAAACCGCCTATGTAAACAAATATGGTTAACAGTACAAAGTAGTTGTGCAACAGGTCGAAATGAAACAGGGCGGCCAGCACAAACATGCAAAGCCCCATGATCACCGAGCCTATCAACAACAGCTTTTTACGACCAAGCCTGTCAATCAGCGGGAAAGCCAGTATAGTAAATATCAGGTTAACCACCCCGGTGAGCATGGTCTGGAACAAAACGCTGCCGCCAACATGCACTTTTTCAAATATCAGCGGGGCATAGTAAAATACAATATTGATGCCCGTAAGCTGAGCTATAGAGGCAAATACCAACCCGATGATCACCACTTTACGGTAACGCGGAGTAAATACCTCTTTCAAGGCCGAATTATCTTCTGAAGCTACATCTTTGGTAACCAGCTCTACCTGCTCCACACTTTCGGTTTTGGAATAGATATGATCAAACACCTTTTGGGCATCTTTTATTTTGTTTTTGGCGATGAGCCAGCGCGGACTTTCGGGTACCAGCAACAGCAGGATAAAGAAAATAACCGAAGGCACAACAGCCGCGGCCAGCATATAGCGCCATATATTGCTATCATTTAAAAAAGTAAAAGGCGCTTTGGCTATCACATAATTGGAGATAAACGATAACAGGATACCGGTTACAATAGCCAGTTGCTGCAGCATACCCAACCTGCCCCTGAATTTTGGCGGCGCTACTTCTGATATATAAATAGGCGCCAGGGTTGATGCCATACCGATGGCCACCCCACCTATAAAACGGTACACCACCAATTGAACATAACTACCTGCTATACCGCTACCTAAAGCAGCTATAACGTATAATACCGAGGTTACGATCATCAGCTTTTTACGTCCAAACTTATCGGCTAAACCACCGGCAAACAGGGCACCGGGAATACAACCTATGGAAGCGGCGGCTACTACCAACCCTATTTCGGCATCGTTAAGGTGAAAAACGGGTTTGAGGTATTGTAATGAGCCGGCTATTACGGCGGTGTCAAAGCCAAATAATAGTCCGCCCAGGGCAGCCACTATGGAAATTAAAATGGTATAACTTTTCATACAGCAGATTGGTTAACGGTAAAGCCCCAAGCCGGGACAATTGGTTTATAAACTCGATTTAGCAGCACTAAAATCGACGCTTTACAAATATATCATTCCCCCGCATATTTAAGCCGTTCATTTTATATATCAAGAGAGATCGCTTTTAAACAGGAGGCACCTACGGAGCCAACACTTTTTTCTATACTTTATCTATAAACAGGTTACTCCTCCGGAGTTTAAGTAATGGCACGAATACAACTCCGGAGGAGTAACCTGTTTATAGGCAGAAAACATTAGTTCAAAGGCTCCGTAGGTGCCTCCTGTCCCGTCATTTGTTTTAAAAGCTTTCCTGGATTGAGCATCTGCTTTTTGTCAGCAAATTGTTATTTAAATCGATGAAGTATATTAATATATACCGATCGGTATATATTTGCTTCATGAATAAAGTCTGGGCATACTTTCCACCTATCCATACAACTGATTAATAAAAAAATTTATCACAAAATATACCGATTGGTATAATATATATCATGAACCCCATCAAAAGACAAATCCTCCTGATCACGGTAATAGCCGCCGCTATTATGGAACTCATTGACACCTCCATTGTGAACGTAGCCCTCAATTATATGAGCGGTAACCTGGGCGCCACCCTCGAAGATATTTCCTGGGTGATTACCTCCTACGCCATTGCCAACGTAATCATCATCCCTATGACCAGTTTCCTGGTGAATAACCTGGGTCGCCGCAATTATTATATCGGCTCCATTATCCTGTTTACCTTTTGTTCTTTTATGTGTGGTAACGCCACCAACATATGGGAGTTGGTGAGTTTCCGGTTTTTGCAGGGATTGGGCGGCGGGGCCTTGCTTTCCGTTTCGGCAACGGTAGTTTATGAACTTTTCCCCAAAGAGAAACAAGCTACCGCGAGCGCCCTGTTTGGTATCGGTGTGTTTATCGGGCCAACTATCGGTCCAACACTGGGTGGTTATATCACCGAAAATTTCTCCTGGCCCTGGATTTTTTATATCAATATCCCTATCGGCGTAGCTGCGGCTATTTCCTGCTATTTCCTGCTGCACGAACCTGCTATCAGGCAAAAGATCAAACACGTAGACTGGCTAGGCATCATCCTCCTGATCATCGGCATAGGCTCTTTACAGGTAGTGCTGGAGCGCGGACAGACAGACGATTGGTTTGCTGCCGGCTACATTGTTTTTTTAACCGTTGTAGCTGCCCTCTCACTCACTGCCTTTATTATCTGGGAATTGTATACGGAAAACCCTGTGGTAAACCTGCGCATCCTCCGGTTCCGGTCGTTAAGTATTGCGGCAGTACTTACTTTTATCACCGGCATGGGTATGTACACTTCTATCTATCTTACCCCAGTGGTGGCGCAGCGGCTGCTCAATTTTACCCCTACCCAATCCGGACTATTGCGTTTGCCTGGTTCTATCGTGGCGGTTTTGGCGCGGATAGTTACCGTCAAACTGTTGCAAAAGGGTGTTTAGGCAGCCTTGGTCGTGTTTTTTGGTGTTGGCTATTTTATTTATTTCAGATGGTCGATGTCCGGTGACAATCGGGCAAAACCCGCACTCGCTTTTACTGCCCTACACC
>JACXTT010001740.1_pt1 | contig 35748 bp, 32 predicted proteins | sample 9270951 | NCBI WGS metagenome assembly JACXTT01 (sample SAMN15532306, study PRJNA645909) | rock metagenome | isolation source: weathered quartz diorite | place: Puerto Rico | collected 2017-06-21 | reverse complement strand
CAGCGCAGACGGCGCCGAGTGGATGAACAGGACTCCACGGGTCGCAGTACGTGTCACTTCAGCCTCCTCTGACTCCGGCGTTGAGCTACGCCTTCCCCGGCGGGCTCGATCGATGTCAGCGGCAAGCGATGTGACGGTTGTGAACTTGTGTTCCCATTGTGGCCCAAATTGTGCCCTGATACCAGAGGAACACGGATCCGGGCTGGATCAGGCCTTCGGGGCCGCGGCAGCGCGCTTGCGGGCCACCTTGCGCGGGCCGAGGTCCATCAGCGTCTGGAGCACCTCGGTGGCCACGCCCATCCCGCCGAGGTGGGACTCGCCGTCGATCGTCGCGAAGACCGCGTCCGGGAGGCGCTCGGCCATGTGCACGCCGTGGGCGTACGGGATGATGTGGTCGTGGTCGCCGTGCCACCAGCGCACCGGCACGGTGACGTCGGCCGCAGTGAAGCCCCACGGCCGGGTGAACAGGATCAGGTCGGCCAACGGCGCGCCCACCTGGTAGCGGGCGCCGTTGATCAGGTCGTCGAGGAACATCGCCTTGAACTCGGGCCGGCCCAGGAGCTCCTTGTCGCCGCGGGGCTGGACGGCGGCATAGCCGTCGATCGCGAGGCTCGCGAGCGGCTTCACGATCCGGATCCCGAGGGCCAGCGCGTAGCTCAGCGGGATCCTGGTCGCCGCCACGACCGGAGCCACGTACGGCGCCACCTCCACGAGCCCGCCGCGGATCGCGTCGGGTCCCTTGGTCGGGGCAACGCCGCCGAGCACGCCGACGCCGTGGACGCGGTCGGGCAGCGCGGCCCCGGCCGCCAGCGCGTACGGGCCGCCGCCGGACAGGCCGATCACCCGGAACGTGTCGATGCCGAGGTTGTCGGCGAGCAGCTCCAGGTCGCCCGTCCAGTCGAGGACGTCGTCGTACAGGTGCGGGGTGGAGGTGCCGATGCCGGGACGGTCGATGCCGATGATCCGGACGTCGTTGTCGAGGGCGAACTGGCGCGCTTCGACCGGGACCTGGCGTCGGCCACCAGGCGTGCCGTGCAGCCAGAACACCGGAGCCCCCCGCGGTGTGCCGAACTCGGCGAAGGACAGCCGGCGGTCGCCGCGCACGGCGACGGAGCCTTCGAGGCGCGGGCGTGCGAGGTCAGCCATGGGGCCATCCTCCCAGTTCCTCGCCGGTCAGGCGGATTCTGCCCGAGCAGCGGTCAGGTCGACCACGTTGGCCGGATCTCGTACGGCGCCGTACAGCTGACCGTCCGCGGCGACCGACGGCCCGTCGATCACCGTCGCCACCACGCAGGTGACGTTGTCGCGGCCACCGCTCCCCAGGGCCGACGCGATCAGCGCAGCCACCGCCTCGTCGTCCGAGCGGCGGGCGACCACGGACGCCAGCTCGTCGTCGCCTATCAGGTCGGTCAGTCCGTCGCTGGCGAGCAGCAGGCGGTCGCCCGGGACCAGCGCCAGCTCGACCAGGTCGGGTTCGCCCTCGGCGGCGCCGTTCACAGTGCGCAGGACGACGTTGCGCCACGGGTGCTCGGCCACCTCGCCCGGTCCGATCCGGCCTTGGTCGATCAGGTCCTGGACCCAGGTGTGGTCGCGGGTCAGCCGGGTCAACGTCGTCCCCCGCAGCAGGTAGCCCCGCGAGTCGCCGAGGTGCGCCAGGGTGAACCGGGTGCCGTCGGTGACGATCGCGGTCAGCGTGGTGGCCATCCCGGCGCGGGTCGGATCCGCGGTGACACCGGCCGCGACCTGCGCCTGCGCCAGCCGCACCCCATCCCGCAGCACCGCCGCCGGATCGTCACCGGCCCGCAGCAGCGCGGTGGCACTCACGGCGTACGCGGTGGTCGCCGAGGCGATCTCGCCCGCTGCTCCCCCGCCGACCCCGTCAGCGACCAGCACGCAGAACGGGCCGACGAAAGCCGAGTCCTCGTTGTTGGTGCGCACGAGGCCCACGTGGCTCTCGCCTGTGCCGGAGATCCGGAGCATGGTCCCCTCCTCCTCGGCGCCGTCAGGTGGTCGTGCCGACCCTCTCACGGTTCCCTGTGACGCGCATGTGACCGGGACCCGCAACAATGGGCAACATGGACTGGCTCCTGCTGGGTGTCTCGCTGGCCTTGATGGTCGCCTGCGGGCTCTTCGTGGCGGCCGAATTCGCGCTCGTGACCGTCGACCGCGCCGAGGTCGACAAGGCTGCCCAGTCCGGCGACCGCGGTGCCGAGGGGGTCGCGACCGCGCTGCGCTCGCTGTCCACCCAGCTCTCCGGCGCGCAGGTCGGCATCACCGTGACCAACCTGGCGATCGGTTTCCTGGCCGAGCCCGCGATCGCCGATCTGCTTAAGGGACCGCTGCACGACCTCGGCCTCTCACACGGCGCGGTCGACGCGACCGCGGTGGTCATCGGTCTGGTGCTCGCGACCTTCGCGACGATGATCTTCGGCGAGCTGGTCCCCAAGAACGTCGCGATCGCGCTCCCGCTGGCGACCGCCAAGACCACCCAGGTAGCGCTGCGGATGTTCACCACCGCGATGTCGTTGCCGATCCGGCTGCTCAACGGCTCGGCGAACGCGCTGATCCGCTCGCTCGGCGTCGAGCCGCAGGAGGAGCTGCGCTCGGCGCGGTCGGCCGAGGAGCTCTCGTCGCTGGCCGGAAGGTCCGCCTCCGAAGGCACCCTGGACACCGAGACCGCCCACCTGGTGCAGCGCTCGATCGCGTTCGGGCCGCGCACCGCCGGCGAGATCATGACGCCCCGGATGCGGATGGCGAGCGTCGATGCGAGCGAGCCGGTCTCCGAGATCATCGAGCTCTCGGCGGCCACCGGCTTCTCCAAGTTCCCGGTCACCAAGGGCAGCACCGACAACATCGTCGGCTCGGTGCACGTCAAGCAAGCCGTCGCGGTCCCGCGCGCGGACCGCGGCTCCACGCTGGTGCGCGAGGTGATGGTGCCGGCGACGGTGGTGCCGGAGTCGTTGCGGCTGGACCCGCTGCTCGCACTGCTGCGCGCCGAGGGCTTCCAGATGGCGATCGTCTCGGACGAGTACGGCGGCACCGCCGGCGTGGTCACCCTCGAGGACGTCGTGGAGGAGATCGTCGGCGACATCGCTGACGAGCACGACCGCTCCGGGGCCCGGCTGCGCCAGCGGCCCGATGGTTCCTGGATCGTCTCGGGGCTGCTCCGCCCCGACGAGGTGCGCGACGCCACCGGGCTCGACCTGCCCGAGCACGAGGACTACGACACGGTCGCGGGTCTGCTGGTCCAGGCCCTCGGGCGGATCCCGGCCCGCGGCGATTCGGTGATCGTGCCGCTGCCGGTGGTCGTGCCCGAGGACGACGACGAGGACCCGGTCGAGGAGTTCGTCGAGCTGCGGGTCGAGCTGATGGACGGCCTGCGCATCGACCGGCTCTCGATCCGCCGCCACCAGCGCGCCGAGGCCGACGCATGAGCACCCAAGCCGCGCTGATCCTCGGCGCCGTCCTGCTGCTCGGCAACGCGTTCTTCGTGGGTGCCGAGTTCGCGCTCGTCTCTGCGCGTCGTACCCAGATCGAGCCGAAGGCCCAGCAGGGATCCACGCTGGCCCGCTCGACGCTGCGGGCGATGGAGCAGGTCTCGTTCGTGATGGCCGGCGCCCAGTTCGGGATCACGGTGTGCTCGGTCGGCCTCGGTGCGGTGGCCGAACCCGCCGTGTCCGACCTGCTCGAACCGGTGGCCCGGACCCTGGGTCTCCCGCACGGTGCCGTGCACCCGGTGGCGTTCGGGGTCGCCCTGGTGATCGTGGTCTACCTGCACGTCGTCCTGGGCGAGATGGTGCCGAAGAACCTGGCCCTGGCCGGCCCCGAGCGCGCGGCCCTGGCCTTCGGTGCGCCGATGATCGTGCTGGTCGCCGTGCTCAAACCCGTCGTCCACCTGCTCAATGCCACTGCCAACGGGGTGCTGCGACTCCTGCGGATCGAGCCGCAGGCCGAGGTCTCCTCGGTGTTCACCCGGGAACAGGTCGAGGCGCTGGTCGACGAATCACGGGCCGAGGGACTGCTGGAGCAAGGCGAGTACGAACGGTTGTCGGGAGCTCTCGGGTTCACCTCGCGCACGGTGGCCGACGTGCTGCTGCCGATGGCGTCGCTGCAAACGATCGCGCGCGGCACCCGGGCGACCGAGGTCGAGGCGATCTGCGCGGAGACCGGGTTCTCACGGTTCCCGGTGGTCGGCGAGGACGGCACCCTGATCGGGTACCTGCACATCAAGGACGTGCTCTCCCCCGACCCGCACGGACGTGCTCAGGTGGTCGAGGACCGCCGGATCCGGGCCTTCGCCAACGTGCGCGACACCGACACGCTGGTCGCGGCGCTGCAGACGATCCAGTCCAAGGGCGCGCACATGGCGCGGGTCGTCAACGAGGCCGGCGAGGTGCTCGGGGTTGCGACCCTCGAGGACGTCATCGAGGAGTTGGTCGGCGAGATCCGCGACGCGGCCCACCACTGACGCCATACGCGGCGCCTGGACTGCGCTGACGTCAGGCCGAGAGCGGAACCCGCTCGACGTGGCCGTCGGGCGCCAGGTAGCTGCCGTCGTCGAACAGGATCACGCCGTTGCAGAGCTGGCACCAGCCCTGCTCGGAGTGGTCAGCGACCGTGTGGGCGCTGCAGCAGTCTCGTGACGTCGCGTCCGGACAAGCCGGGGTGTGGGTGCACGTCATTGTGTCCCCCTTCCAAAGGTGAAGATCGGTGCTCTTCTATGCAACACCCTTATCGGCGAGGAATCACGGGAAACACGCAAATCGGACACGAAATGTTTGAAATCGTGACCAACTGTGTTCAGCGGGCGTTGCGCCCGCAGCCACCTAGAGCCAGCCGAACCGGGCGGCGGCGACGAACGCAGCGAGCAACGCCAGCACGAGGTTGACCGGCACTGCTTCCTTCTCGCCGCGGCGCCAGTGCACCGGGAGCGCGAGCACCTGGATCACCACCAGACCGGTGGCCGCCAGTCCCGTCAGGGTGCCGTCGACGCCGGCGCGATCGTCGAGGATGCCGGTGAGCTTGGGCAGGATCAGACCTGCGGCGCCGAGCAGCTCGCTGACACCGATGAGCCGCAACGTGGCCAACGAGATGTCCTCGACCCAGCCCATCTTCGGCTGCAGCTTGGCCGCCGGCTGGGTGGTCTTCATGATGCCGGCCATCAGGTACGTCGCAGCGAGCAGTCCCGAGACGATCCATGCAGCGAGGTTCATGGGCACCACTGTGTCAGTGGGCCGGATTCAGTCGCGAGTCAGGTCAGGTCAGCGGTCTGTCAGGTCACGTTCGCGAACCTTGCTCCATGTTGAACGACCCGCTGAAGCGGATCCTTGTCCTGGAGGAGCGGCCTACTCCGAGCCCGCAGCTCCTGGCCGCGATCCGTGACCGTGCCGAACGGGGCCCGGCACAGTTTCGTGTCGTCGTACCGAATCCGGCGGCAGCCGAGGTGCACCTGTTGCACCCGGAGCGGCACGAAAAGGCGGCCGTGGCCGAGCGCATCCTGCGCGACGCCATCCCGGCTTTCGAGGCTGCTGCCGGGAGCGGGGTGATCGGGACCGTGTCGGTGCGTCACGACCCGATGGACGCTGTGGAAGACGTCCTGTTCAACGAACCGATCGACGAGATCATCCTGTCGGTCACCACGCACACCATTGCCCGCTGGCTGCACCAGGACCTGCAAGCCCGGCTGGCGCACTACGGATTGCCCATCACCACTATCGGAACGGAGGGGTCTGCGTGAGCACGACCACCGGAACTAGTACAGGTACGCGCGTCGCTGCCACCATGCTCAACAAGGTCCCCGAGGTGACCGTCTACTTCTGGATCATCAAGATCCTCTGCACCACCGTCGGTGAGAGCTTCGCCGACTACATCAACGAGACCCTCGGCTTCGGGCTGACCAACACGACGCTGCTCTTCTCCGCAGCACTGGTCGTGGCCGGAGTCGCCCAGTTCCGCGCCCGCAAGTACATCCCGGGCATCTACTGGCTCGTCGTCGTACTGGTCAGCGTCGTCGGCACCCTGCTGACCGACAACCTCACCGACGGCCACAACGTGCCGCTGTGGATCAGTACGACGTGCTTCTCGGTGCTGCTCGCCGTCGTCTTCGGCGTCTGGTACGCCCGGGAGCGCACGCTGTCGATCCACTCGATCGTCACGACCCCGCGCGAGGCGTTCTACTGGCTGACCGTGCTGGTCACCTTCGCCCTCGGTACTGCGGCCGGCGACTGGACGCTCGACCTGACCGGTTGGGGTCCGGGCCAGTCGGTGCTGCTGCCGCTGGGCCTGATCACCCTGGTCCTGGTGGCCTGGAAAGCAGGTGCGGGTCCGGTGCTGTCGTTCTGGATCGCCTACATCCTGACCCGTCCGCTGGGCGCCAACATCGGTGACTACCTCGGGTCGAACAAGGCCGACGGTGGACTCGGCCTGGGAACCCTGGGCACCAGCCTGCTGTTCCTCGGCACCATCACGGCGGTGGTCGTCTTCCTGACGGTGACCCAGAAGGACCGCACCGCGCTCGTCTACCACTCGGACGAGATCGAAGAGCTCTGATCGACGATCGAACGCAGGAGGGTCGGGACCAAGGTCCCGGCCCTCCTTGCTTTCGGTCAGTCCTCGATGGTTCATCCGTGCTCCCCCGGGTGCGCTCCTAGCCTCGGACGGCGGGGACACCGCTGTGGGCGATCGCGTCGACCTTCACGGGGCTGCACCAGGCAGCCGGACGCGGTTCCACTCTTGGGAGAGGGTTCCACCGATGAGGGCATTCAAGACACGAAAGGTCGCCGTGGTCGGCGTCCTGACGGCGATGGTGCTGGTCGCCGTCGCCTCGTTCGCCAATGCGAGCGGCATCCTGCGCCACCACGGGAACACCGTGGTGGTCGCGTGCTACAAGACCAATGGCGGCTCGCTGCGGATCGTGCGCGTCCAGACCCAGTGCCACGCCAACGAGACCGTGCTGCGCTGGTACCGGTACGGCAAGACCGGACCGACCGGCCACACCGGTGCGACCGGAGCGCCCGGAGCCTCGCTGCTCAGCGGCACCACCGCGCCCACGGCCGCCAACGGCAGGAACGGCGACTTCTGGTTCGACTCGGTCACCGGGGTGCTCTACGGCCCGAAGGCTGCTGGCGCCTGGCCGGCCGGCGTGACGCTCAAGGGTCTGAAGGGCGACACCGGCCCGATGGGTATGCCCGGCATCGGCCTCCCCGGCATGCCAGGCACGCCCGGTACGCCGGGTACCAACGGAACCAACGGAACCAACGGAACCAACGGAACCAACGGAACCAACGGAACCGATGGGCACACCATCCTGAGCGGGACCGGCGCTCCGTCTGACACGATCGACGGCAGCAACGGCGACTACTACCTCGACATCAGCGCGGCGAAGCTCTACGGCCCGAAAGCGGCGGGCATCTGGCCGAGTGCCGTGATCCTCAAGGGCGCCGACGGTGCACCCGGCGCACCGGGAGCTCCAGGTACGCCAGGCACTCCGGGTACGAACGGAACCAACGGCACGAACGGAACCAACGGCACCGATGGCAAGGACGGCAAGGACGGAGCTCCGGGTGCTGGTTCGATCCAGTCCTCGAGCAGCGGTACGCCGGCAGCGCTGACCACGGTCCCCGGAGGCCTGACCGGTCAGGTAGCCGTCCTGCCACTGAGCGGTAGCGGCTCCGCGACCCAGAGCCTGAGCGGAGGCCTCCTGGACACGACCACGGGTGGGGCGGGCGGCTACGTCCAGATGATCGCGCGGGACGGCACCATCACCGCGATCAGCGCCCGAGCGTCGACGACCGTGGCGATGACCCTGATCGGAACGACGATGACGATCACGGCTCAGGTCTACACGTCCACGAGCGACGGCGTCCTCTCCCCGGTTCCCGGTACGGCGTGCACGCTGGCGCCGGCACTGACCGGCATCGTGGCGATCGGGACCGAGGTCGAGTGCGAGGTCAACGGCCTGAGCATTCCGGTCACCAACGGGACCCGGGCTGTCGTGGTCTTCAGCGCGACGGCCACCGGTCTCTCGCTGGTGAACACCCTCGCCGCGAACCTCGGTGCCGGGGTGGCGATCAGCTGACGACGACGCTGCCGGCCGCTCGGGCGGTCGGCAGCGAGTCGGCTACTCGCACACGATCCCGTCGTGGTCGCGGTCCTCGTACCAGTAGTACTCCGGATCGCGGCCCTGGTAGTACGGGCCGTAGCCGTGGGCCTTGGCCTCCGTGCAGGTGCTGAAGCGCGGGTCGAGTCCGGCCGTACCGCCGCCAGTGCCCGTCGAGCCGCCGGACGACGTACCACCACCCTTCACCACCGCCTTGTGGGTGGTGAACCGCGTGTTCGGGCAGACGCTGGCCAGCTGGGTCAGCTTGGCCTTCTCGGCCGCGTCGACCTTGAGGTTCCATCGCGTCTTCACGATCGTCCACTGCAGGGCGTAGCGGCACTTCTTCTGTGGCGGCAGCCAGTGCGCGGGATCCTGATCGCCCTTGGCCCGGTTGGCGTGTGCCGACACCGCCACCAGGGTGCGCGGGTCGGTCAGGTCGTTGGCGTACGCCTCGCGCTTGGCAGCACTCCACGCCTTGCCGCCGGAAGCCCAGACCTCACCGAGCGGGACCAGGTGGTCGATGTCGAGACCCGACGCCTGGGTGAAGACCAGGCCGTCGTAGTACGACACCCACCTGCCTGTCTTGACGGTGCATCGACCCGTGGTCGGTCGGGTCGACTCGGCGATGAGCACCTCGGCCCGGGTGTTCTGACAGTCGTGGTCGGCGTCGTCCCAGAGCTTGAAGAAGTCGCGGTTGTACCCACTGGGGCTCGGCGCGGCCACGCGCAGGGCTGCTACAGCGGCCCGGAAGTACTTCGTGATCGCGGCGCCGTTGACCGCCTGGGGAACCGTGGCGGTGGCGCGGGCCGATGCCTGGCCGGTGCTCACTGCCGACAGGCAGCCGAGCATCAGCACGGTGAGAGCAGCGGTGGTCAGGACGCGTTTCATCGGCACCTCCGGGAGGGGTCAGTGAGTACCGTTCCCCACTCTGTGACCACCACCGGCTGTGCGTCAGCCGAATCGCCGAAACCCGAGCGATGTGATCGGCAAAACGCGAGCCCTGGCGTTGAGCCGGGTATCCCAGGGTTTCTCTGACTACGGTGCGGAGACTGATGCTCTGCGGCTGACTACCCCCAGCCACGAGCCCAACACGCAGGCGAGGAAGACGACGAGACCGGGCAGCACCAGGTTCTGGATAAACAGCCACGCGTCGTGCATGGTCGCGCTGAAAGCATCGAAGCGGTCCACGTCGATGGCCTGGCGCAGCGTCATCCCCGTGCCGGCGATGAGACCGACGACGATCCCGACCGGGAGCGAGCGGCCACCCGCGACCTGCACCGCGTCACCGAGGGCAAACGCGAGGACGATGAAAAGGACCGGCCATTCCAGGTGCCAGTAGAAGTGCCCGTACGCGACGAGTGGGGCCTGCCCGAGCACGACCAGCACCACCCCCAGCCACGGCACGCGGGAGAAGCACGCGCAGGCACCTGCAATCGCAAAGGGGCTTATCTCGAGTAGCGTGTAGGCCAGGATGCGACCGTTGAAGGTGCAGCAACCGGCGTCGCCGATCACCCACCTGATGAACGACTCGATGCCGTACAGCAGGATCCCCATCGTGATCGCTGCGGCGGCACCCAGGACCGCCACGACAACGTCAACGACTGTGATCCCGCCGATGACCTGCGGGACCGAGAGCGGTCGCGCATCGACGTCGCGCGGGCTTGCCCTCTGCACCACCGGCGTCGGGGTGTACCGGGAGCCCGGACCCACTGGCGCGTTGGACCCGACGGTCGGCGCGGGGGTCGCCGTATAACGGGAGGGAGGGGCCGGGGTCGCGGTGTAGCGGGAGGGAGGGGCCGCCGGTGGCTCAGCGTCCGGGTGCTGGTCGCTCATGGCTCATTCGACCACGAGCGAACACTTCTGCACGGCATATTCGACGGTCGTAGGGCGGGTGGTGGTCGATGAGATCCACTACTCGCTGCTAGGGACCACTCTGGATGAAGCGCTAACTCAGGCGATCGACCAACTCGTCATCGCACGGCACGCCGCAGCTCGCTTGCGCAGCCCGGTTCAACAAGCTCCAACAACAGCGCCCCTGCCGTTCGCGGTGAGAGCCGGAGTCGCGAGCGTATGCGGCCCACGCTTTCTTACCGATCGGTCCACCGAGTGAGAGGGATCAGTGAGAGTGACTACCAACGCTCTTGGTGGACCAGTCACCCATCACCCGGATTAATACACAGATCCAGTAGGGCGGGTGGGGCTCGAACCCACGACCCAAGGATTATGAGGCCGTCGTGACCAGGCTCCGGTGACTGAACGTACGCAGACCTCCGGCTGCTTCACGCTTCCGACCTGCAGTTTTGCGCCCACAGCGGCTCATCGCGTCGCAGGAGGGCTCAATCAGACAGCGATTGACCACGCGGGGTTTTGCGCGGGGTTGCATAGCGACCGAGCCAGATTGCGGCCCCTCAGCGTGTCGAAATCTCAGAGGCCCGACGTAGCGACCGCCCGCCGGATGTTCAGCACCGCCTCGCGCAAGGTCGGGTGCAGGCTCCGCGCGGCGAAATCACTAATCGACCACTCCACGTCGTCGGCGCCCGCGGCCTGGATAGCCTCCAGCGCGACCAACGCGCGTTCGGCATCGCGAATGCTCTGAAGCACATCGACCAGGACGTCCCGAACATGCCACCGGTTGTGCCCCGTGCCCATACGCAGCAGCGCCGATACGGTGGCCCGAAGCACGTGGTTGTCGGCCGTCACCGACGCTGTCATCCGAAGAGAGTTGGCGATGTTGTCGCAGTACTCCCAGGCGAAGCCACCGTTGGCTACCCAGTCGGCCACGCGCAGCAAGGCGGTTCGCAGGGCGGTGGGGTTGGCGAACCACAGGTAGCCCACCACCTCCCTGGACGCGGCGATCAGAGAGCGGGCGGCCTGGTCGAACTCGTCGGCGTCCTCCGTGAGGAGCCACTGAAGAAGTTCGTCGGCGGCAACTGAGTCCAGAACGTCTCCGGCTACCCGGGGGCGCAGCCGAGCCAGCCTGTCCTCCGGCGCCTCCCAGGCGGTCGAGTAACTCGCAACGGCTTGCTCGATCGCAGCGAGCAGGTCCGCCACGGTGGCGTAGCGGTTGTCCCGCGGCCCGGTCGCACGCTGGATAACTGGTCGGAGGGCGGACTCCGGGATTTGGTCCGCCTGCACCATCGGGATCTCCCCAGTGATCGCGTGCTGGAGGATCTTCCCGATCGAGAAGACGTCATCACGGGCGTCGGCGTACTTCGGTCGCGTCCACTGCTCGGGCGAGGTATAGAAATAGGTACCCATGCCAGCGGCAAGCGTGGTCGTCAGAGCCAGCGACTTCCGCTCGTCCTCGCGGGCTAGCCCGAAGTCACTGACGACCCACAAACCGTCGGCACTCCGCAGGATGTTCCCGGGCTTCAGGTCGCGGTGAAGGACGCCTTGGCCATGAACGTGCGCGACGCCAGCGCACAACTGGCGAGCAAGGTCCACAACCTTGGCTTCGTCCCCACGGAAGACGTGGATCTCGGCCGCAAGGCTGTTAACGGCGAGCGGCATGGCGCACCAGATCTCGTTCTCGTCCTCGAAAGATCCGTGAGCGACGATCTTGGCGACGTGCGGGTGATCCAGGGACTCCTCCATCAACCGGAGCTCGCGGCGAAACCGGATGACCGCTTCGTCCTGGATGCTGTGCACGTTCTTCAGAACCTTGACCGCCACCACGTCGCCAGTCCGGCGGTCAACCGCTCGAAAAACGTCAGCGAATCCGCCACTTCCGAGCGGGTCCCCGTCCAGCACGAAGCGGTCGCCAAGGACTCGCTCGACCTTGGCTGGTCGCCCCGGGCCTCGGCGCACGCCGCTCGATGCCCAGCGCTCGATCTCGCTCAGGTCCCAAATCGGTCCAGAAGCAAGCTCGGCCACCGGCTCCGGAAAGTCTGCTCGCGCGCGGAGTTCGGAGAACCTCTGTCGGCTGATGCCGACGAGTTCCACGACCTCGCTCACGCCGCCCAGGTGCGCCATGACCTACTCCTTAAAGGTTGACGAGATGTCAAGGTTAGCAAAACCTTTACATCAGCGCAGGGATTTGCTGCACAAGGAGCATCAACGGGCTGGCACAGGTGACCTGCGGAGTTCCCCGTCTCAGATCGCAGGCGTACGGTTGGCGGCTCCTACAGCCCAGAGGAGGCTGGCCTGGCCGAGTGATGCTTGGCCGACCGGTGTCCTTGGTTCAGGACCCTGGTAGCCCGCGCCGATCCGGCGCGGACCTTCATCGCTTCTTGCGGCGCTGCATGGGCTCCATGCTCTCGCCGCCCACGACCGCCAAGCCGAGTCGTAGAGCCGTGGCCGGGTTGCTGGAGCAGACGTCAAACATTCGCAATTTCTGTGGAAGAGCTGACGTCGTCGGCTGGAGCAATGAAGGCAACGAGTGAGTGAACTGCATGGTCGTCGAGGTTGGTGCGGTTCCTGTCGTAGCGCATCGTGGTTCGCGGCTCCGCGTGTCTGGCGAGATCTTGGACTTTGCGGATCGATGCTCCGGATTCCAATGCGTTAGTAATGCAGCTGTGGCGAAGCAGATGTGGGCGGACGACGAACTCTTTGATGCCGGCTCGGCGGCCGAGGGTGTTGACGATGGTGCCGAGTCCTTGCCGGCTCAGCGGGCCGCCGTCCTGCCTGAGCAGGAGCGTGCCGGTCGTGCGATCCCCTGCGGCTGCATCAAGTGCGCGGAGCACCGGGACCGGTATGGGCATGCGAGCAGGCACACCTGCCTTGCCGTGGAACTCAAGAACCCGATGGCCACGGCTGCTTCTTTGGAAGTTCTCGATCTGGATGGAGCAGGCTTCTGACGCTCGAAGTGCCATGCAGCAGAGTAGGAACGCGGCTGCGTAGTAGCGGCCCCCGCTAGTTTGGCCGGCAAGGAGGAGGGCCTGCATCTGGGTGCGGTCGAGCCCGGTCGTGTCCTTGGGCATGGTGGTGATGCGAGGGCGGCGGGCGTACTGTGCCGGGTCGCGCTCTATGGCGCATTCCTGGTGGGCGAAGCGGTAGAACCCTCGCACCGACGTCAGCGCGGTGCAGACGCTTGCTCCCGACATGTTTCGGTCGACCAGAAGGTGTTCGATGTAGCGCTCGATATCTGGACGGCTGGCATGGAGCGACTCAAGACCTCGGTCGTCACACCAGGCGAAGTATCGGTCTAAGTAGAAGTTGTAAACGGTCAGGGTTCCGTCGCGGTAGGGACGCAGGTAGTCGCGTCGTAGGGAGATTAGGTCGGTGGACGTCGTGTTAACCATGCGTACAGTCGACAGGTGACTGGCCCGGTCGCGACAGACGGCAAGCGACATCTTTGGCCGCGACGCGCTTGCCAAGTTGGGCAGTTCAACCGGACCAGTCAGCGACCGCTTCTACGACCCATTGATGACAGGCCGCCATGATCGCGATACCTGCTGCGCAGACGCTAGAGAGTCGCCCAACGCAAGGGGCAGACCCAGGCAGTTGTAACGCTGGACTAGGCAGTAGTCCCTGATCGTACGGGGACCCCTATTCCCCGATGACCGTGTCCTTTACGAAGGCGGCGCTTCCGTAGCGCGAGAAGTAGTAGTGGATGCTTCGTGTAGCGATCTCGGTCATGACCGTCTCCATCTCCGCAACGGTCCATTCCCTCTCTCGAAAGAAGAAACTTCCCCGGTTGAACCGACCTCCTTCGCCAGCGTTGAGCACATTGATCTCGTTGAGTTTGCCGAACATGTTGATTGTCGCGACTCGGTCAAGGATCGCTGACCCATCCTCGAAGTCGACCCCGTAACCGAAGCAGACGAACGGCACGATCGCCTCACTGAGCATGGCGGTCCGAATACCGATCACGTTCTTGCCAAGGCGTTCGATTGCGTTGCCTTTCGACTGTTTCGCTTTGCCTTCAAGCGCACGCAGATCGTTTGTCCCCTGGTTCTTGACCTCGGAGATCAGGATCGGATGCAACAAGCCATCGTTCGTCTTGATCGAAAGGATGCCTCCATCGGGACTCATGTATGTGCCAGGGGAAGGGTCGTAGAACTCTGTTTCGGGGAAGTCGATTCGTAGCGAGTCGACGATCCCCTTAAGGGTCCATGTCTTTCGGTGGTTAAGTTCTAGTCCGAACTCATCGACCAAAGAGACCATGGTTCGGGTCAGCGCGCGGCCCAAATTGGACTCTTGCTGCCTGGACGTCATGTTGATGACAGTCCCTGCCCGACTGAGTCGCAAACCATCCTTGTCGGACACGCTGAGTCACCGCCTCTTCTCAACGAGGTAGAGATGCTCGGTGACGTGCGTCTTGCGGCCGCTTAGATTCCTAGACCCACGGAACGCGTTGTACTGGGTCTGAAACTCGTCGACCTTGCCTGCCTCGTTCAGCATCGCCAACATTTCGCTCGGGGCGATGTAACCCTCGTCATTGAACGAGATGAGTAGGTACCGAGCGTCGGTTCCGGCAACTAAGTCTGTCATCAACGGCAGTGACAGCTTGCGGACGTTGTAGGAGGATCGCTGCCAATCGGTAGGGATCCCCGACACCGAACTCACTTCAGTTGGCTCGACATAATTGACGAGAAGATTCAGCATGAAGTAGTTGGATCCGTATGGGTGCTGGTTGTACGGCGGATCGAAGTACGCGAGGTCCACCGATCCCGTTTGCCGAACCATTTTGTTCGCGTCATCACAATGTATTTCTAGGCTGGTGTGATGCTCGCTCAGGATCGGGGGACGAAGTTCGATTCGCCCTTTGATCCGGTCGAGTGCGTCCGCGCCTGCGCCGCCGAACTTCCCAATTCCAGTCTCTCTGTCCTTATAGAAGCCTTTGAATACTCCTGCCGTGTTCGCGTGTATTGATGCCGCCGACAAGAGCGGGCCGAGCAGGTATGGCCGTATCGACTCCTCGACCTCTTGGATCAACTGTGCATAGTGATCCAGGCGGCGAGCGTTGTCTCGTGTAAAGAACACCCTCTCGCCAAACTCGATGTGTTCGTCGTCCAACGGCGCGTACAAGCGTTCGATGAAACCGTCCTGCGAGTCAGCGCTCGCGACTACCGAGTTGAACTCCTGGATGAGGCGAGTCACTCGACCCCAATCCACGTCGCCTCGATTGCTGAGGTAGCAACGGGCCAGTACTTCCGCGTATGGCTCCAAGTCGTTCACGACTAGGTGGGACGCAAATCGCTTGAACAGGCGAGAGACGACGCCGCTGCCGGCAAAGGCATCCAGAGTGCGGATGGGGCGCCCAACGTCTGAAGCCACACGTTGTGCTGCGAACTCTATGGGCTTAAGCAGCGCACGCTTGTTGCCGATATACGTAATCAACTGTGACGTCAGAAAGTCTGGATCGTCACTCCGAACGTCGTCGAGTTCAAGCGACAGTTGATCCTGCTCCTGCACGCTCACGGGCGCTCCTTCGACGCGACATCGTTTGATCGTTCGGAGTCTTACATGTCGAGGGCCGCGCGACAGTGAGGCTCGCGATGGGCAAGTCAACGCTGCGGCCTGACAGGCCGACGACGTCGTAACAGTCGGAGGTAGACCGTCGCGAGGTTCGCCTCACGGTGAACCCCACAATTGGCTGTAGGCAGAACCCGCACGCCACGCGCACGACCGGAGGCCGCTCGAAGAAGTCGGTACTTCCTGCCAACATGTCCATATGGAGTTCGACATCAAATCTGGCCCGCTAAGTGCAACAGGGTCCGACCCTCGTCCAGCCCCGGACCCGACCAGGGAAACTGCAACGCGCAAGGATGCGAATTTGTTCGTCAGTACCAATCCATCTCCCGAGCCGGACAACAGACCCGTTACCGAGGCTCGGGGTGAGAACGCGACTGCCGCGAGCGGGTGGGAAACCCGCAACCGGGGCGAAGACGATCGAGCAACAGTTGTCACCAGGACGCGCGGAGAAGGTGATGGAGACCGCGAGACCAAGGAGCGCGGTGAACGCGCAAGCCGCGCGGATGCATTTCCCGCTGGTCCCGGTCGGCCTGCGCCCGACCCGCGTGGAACTGGCACCTTCAGCACAGATCGCGATTTCAACGATCTGTCTGCGTATGAAAGTGCGCTCGACGATCCGGACGACACTCGTCGAATCACAGTGCTGGGTGCTCTCGCAGCACGCCAGGAAGCTGCGCGCCGCCCTTGAGGCAAATCCTTCTCGTCGCGCCCCCGGAAGACATCCACGCAAACGTGGTTGCCGACCACATCGGTGCGCGCGCAGAAGTCAACTACATCGATTTGCAGGCATGTATCCAGATGCCTCTGGAGATCGTGCCCGGTGAATACGTGCGAAGTGGCGGGCAGGTTGTCGCCAGCGGAGGCACAACCGTTTGGTGGCGGAGAACCGGGTACATCCCTCCCGACGCGAGGACTGGACGCGCCGAGAATCGACTCAGAGCCGAGGAAACTCGAGCTCAGATGGTCGGCGGACTCTTGTCTATCGGAGTGCGATGGATCGACCATCCGGGGCTCGTCCAAACGGCGGAGCACACCCTTCTCCAACTCAGCGTCGCACGATCAGTCGGCGTACAGACACCGACCACGACAGTTACAAACACACGTGAGGCCGCGCAGGCGCTCGCGAAAAGCCATCGACTCGTTGCAAAGTCAATCTCCGCCGGGGAAGGCATCGCTCCATTCGCAGACACCTTTGACGAATGTGTCGTCGACTTGCTCCCAAACGCGCCAACCCTCCTGCAGCAACAGATCGTCGGCCTTGCCGACCTGCGGGTCGTCGTCGTCGGTGACAACGCATACGTTTGGCGGCGCGCCCGAAAGCAAGGCGAGCCCCTTGACTGGAGGCGCCCAGACCCAGCCGGTGCCGAGTTTTCTGCCTTCACTCAGCCCGCTGTAGCCGCAAGTGCGGTTGCTATCACTCATCGACTCGGGCTCACGTTCTCGGCTCAGGATTGGGTGGAGACTGAAGATGGCAATGTGTTCCTGGAAGCGAACCCGGTCGGCCAGTGGCTCTTCTTGACCGGGGCCGACGAGATAGTCGGCTCGGCTCTCGCCGAGCATCTCCTTGGTGGTGACGCTTGTGTCTGAACAGAAGCCTCCACCAGGCGCCAGCGAAGCCAAACCGCCGCCTAGTGATCAGGCTCAACCCGTGCCCATTGACCTGTTCGATCGGATGCGCCACGGGTACTCGACTGCCTTTCTATGGTTCCTAAGGCTCATGCGGGCAGACCCTGGTCCGCCGCTACCAACCGAAGACACTGACGACGGAGACGGTCGCTGGCCTAGTACGCGCGAGCAGTTTCTATGGGATCTCGCTCCGGACGACATAGCACCCAACAGAGACGGTGTTATCCCTCCCAACTGGGGTCCGCCATCCTGGACCGAGAGCGTGGTTGAACCGGACGAAATCGAACGGATGCTTCTTCAGGCGCGGGCCCATCGAAAGGACAGCGATGAGACCACGCGCAACCTTGAACTCAAAGCCGCACGACTAGCGACGGTTCTTGTTGCCCTCCTTACCGCGAACATTGCTCTAGTCGTCTTCGAGATCACCCGACTTGGTGGCAGCCCGACTCCACTGATTGCCTGGCTAGTCAGCATCGGCGTGATCCTGGGATTGATTGGCGCGGGCTATCTCGTTGTTGCGCTCAGCCGTGCAGTCGATGCAGACCAGCGAATGGGAATCACCAGCCGTTCAGGACTAGGTCACGTCGCGCACGACCCCGCACAGGCAATGCGTGACGAAGCGATTGGCTATGCAATTTCCGACTGGACAAGACAAAACAAGGCGACCCGTCTGATCAATGCTCGCGCGGCTGTGTCGCGGGCCATGGTCCTAGCGATCAGCTCCGCCATGATTGCAATCGCCCTCGCGGTCATCACAACCCTGCACCAGCAGAACGCGCCTGTGGCGCCAGTTGGCCACACTCGTCACCACATGTCTGGTCGTTGGTTCGGAAATCACTCCAAACCAACGGGACCTGTCGTGCAGCCCCTGGCGCCTCTTCCCGGCCCCCAAACCCCATCAGAAAAGTCGAACAGCCCCGGTACTCACGGATGAACGAAGAAAACGCTTTGGCCACGCCCCCTTCGACCAACGATCACATCGTTCCTCGCATGTATCTGCGGCGATTCGCGGTTGAACGATCCGGCGGACCTCAGATCTGCGCCTCGAACATCGATACCCCGACCGATGGCTTCGCGACCAACACGCGAAACATTGCCGCCGAGAAAGGCTTCTACTGGGGTACCGGGCCGAACGGAATTCCAACCCACGACATGGAAGCGTTTCTCACTGGAGTCGAAGGTAGCGCCACGAGTGCGTTTCGAACGTTGCTAGACAAGGGCAGACTGCCATCGGAGAACGCCCTTCCCGATCGCTGGCCTCCGAGGCCCCAGACACGCGCCGCTGTGTCGTGGTGGCTAGCAGCCCAACTCATTAGAACCGCCCCGCAGCGCGAACGCTTATGGCGCCTCCACGGAGACGCAACGCTAGAACCTCCGCGTTCAATGCGACGTGCTGACCTCCATCACGCATACATCGTCCATGCAGTCGCTCCTCTCGCGGCCCTCATACACGCCCGCCCGTGGGGCTTCGGATTTACAGGCCTCTGCCTGCTGACTTCTGACTCACCGGTCCAGGTGTTCAACGCGAAAACAGACGACGATCCCCTGGCAACTGCAACGTTCTGGGACATCTACGTTCCGTTGGACCCACACCGCTTTCTCTACCTTCCGGGCCAGATGCATTCCAAGAACCGTGCGCTCATGCGAGACCACCGCATCAACCTCCCTAGCGGGCTCGCAATCGCTCTCAACATCGAGGTGATCGAAACCGCCCACCGTCACATCATCTGGCATCCAAATCACGATCCACGGGGTCAACTGAATCTCGAAGAAGCCCTGACCATGCGGCGCTCCCGACAAAACGGCAACGGCGGGACCGTCCTGAACTACACCGCCATCGATGGCGACTTCGGCGTGGAACGGCGTTGGTTGGATGTCCATACCTGGGACGTCGGCGAACCCGATTCGGCTGACGACGAACGCGGTTCTGAAGTGGACCCCATCACCATGATCGAGTCTCTGACCGCACAGCTGACCGAAGCCCAAGAGGATTTCGCGATTCGTCGCGGCGAGTAGTCGGGGTCTCGACCCGGACGTGCGCCACCGTCTGGACTAGCGCACCCACGAGGCGAACGCTGAGCTGAGGAGCACCTTTGCGCTCACGCTCCGAGTTTGAAGGGTGAAATCGCGCACCGTAACCCCTACGACGTGGGCCGACTCGATTGCAGCGCGTACACACAGCAATCCAAGACGCTCCTTCCAGCCTCCTACGTTCGAGCGGTTCGAACTGCCGACTTTGGAAGGTGACCCATGCGAGACAAAGAGCCATTCGATGAAATTCCGGACAACGACTCGATGGCGTGGCGGACGGCCGATCGGGTCATTGCCCTCCGTCCGTTCCTTACGCTACGAACCATTCGCACCTGGCGTGAATCAGGGCGCTTGCGCTACTCGCGGCGCGGCGCCGGGACCAGGGCTCTGACTCTGTACCGGCTCCGGGATATCGACGAACTAATCGAGGGCTTCATCGTCGAACCGACGTGCGGACCGCTGGTGAAGGCGAACGAGCAATGACGCTTCCGGCATTCACGCTCCTATTTGCAAAGACCGCTGCGGTGTTCGTTCCCGAGAGAACACGACCCGGAAGCAAGGCCGAGTATCGGATGGCAAAGGGTTGGCCAGGGCTCTCAACCGCCGACAATGCCCAGCGCATCGCGCTCTGGTCCCCAGGCGACGGCATACTCGGCGTCCTCAACGCCAACGTCGCAGTCGTCGATGTGGACACCAAGAACGGCGCCGCAATCGACGACGTCTTGGCGACGATGGAGCTTTTGGGTGTCGACATCTACGCGGAGATTGCGACGCCATCGGGAGGACGGCACTTCTATGTCGCTGGTCATGAAGACCTCCCATCCGTCGCAGCCCGCGAGGGACACGACGGACTGAACGGTCTACCAGGAGTTGAGATCCTGTCACACGGCAGAGCCGTCTTCTTGCCAGGTACATCTCGAGCGAAGTACTCCGGCGCCGGATATACCGTGCTCCGCGATGACCTGCGTCGGCTCGTTGCCCCGGGGCCCACTGAGATCGCGAACGGGGAGCGGTTGCTGACGTGGGTTCGTGTCGCACGAACCAAACCGCTACGGAGGGACGCCGTGGCTTCAGTCTGGAAGGGCGGTCCACCTTCAGAGCGCCAGCAACGATATTTGCAGGGCGCGTTAAAGAACACGACCGATCGCGTCTCGGCTACGCCCGAAGGCGAACGGAATATCACGCTCTTTCACAACGCCATTGGGCTTGGAGCGCTAGTCGCAGGCGCGGGCCTGGATGCAGAGATGGCGACGGAGGCTCTGATCGCAGGCGCCGAGGCCAACGGCTATGTGGGCGATGAGGGCCTGCAGGCAGCCCTTGCCACGATCAGGTCGGGAATGACCTACGGCTACACGGTGCCCCGCGCAGTGCCGGACCGCGATGTTGACGTCACCAATCAAGCCGACGCTTTCGAGTGGCTGAGGACAGAACTCGGACAAGGCAGGCTCGCGGGATTGTTCAGGCGGGGACAAGACATCGTTCACACGCCACGCGTCGGGGAAGACGGCTACGTTCCTCCGCCCGAGGGAGATCAAGGCAGGGATGACGACGGGCCGGCTCAGATTCGTCGCATGGATGCAGGAAAGATCGTTGCCCGGGTTCAAGTTGCTTTTCACGTCGGCAAGTGGACCCGGTCCGGCTTCCAATCAGCTCTGTTTCCCCAACCCGTAGCAACTGTCATTACCAATGCCGACGTGATGGACCTTCCGTCACTCCGACCGCTCAACTCGGTCACGAACACGCCGGTCATCCGACCCGACGGGACAGTCTTGGACACGCCCGGCTATGACGAACTCACTGGCGTGCTCTACCTGCCTGAGCAAGGACTGTCCGTTCCTCGGGTGGCCGACCGTCCAACGCGAAGGCAGATCGCGAGCGCTGTAAACCTGCTGAGCAAGCCAATCAAAGAGTTTCCGTTCGTCACGACGCATGACCGGGCAAACTTCCTTGGCGCCCTCCTGACGCCCTTGCTCCGACCGATCGTGCGGCCGCCGTATCAACTCGTCGCAATTGATGCACCGCAACGTGGTTCCGGTAAGTCGTACTTGGCACAGATCATGCGCATCGTGCACGGCGGTGTCTTCCGGTCGTCGTTTCCCGGCGACGAAGCCGAGCTGAGAAAAGTCATCACCGCGATCCTCGACACAACCACAGCGCCGGTCGTGCAGTTCGACAACGTTCGAGGAACCCTCGACTCGGCCGTCCTCGACGGCCTGCTCACATCTGCCGACTGGAACGACCGACTCCTTGGCGAGAATCGAAACCTCGACCTAGTGAACGACCGCCTCTGGGTGGTGACGGGAAACAACCTGCGCATCGGCGGAGACCTCGGACGAAGGACATTGCGAATCACGATAGATGCCAATGTTCCCGAACCCGAGAAGCGAACCGACTTCGCGATTCCAGACCTCGAACAGTGGGTTCGTGACAACCGCGGACAGCTGTTGCACGCGTTGTTGACCTTGATCCGCGCTTGGGCGGTTGATGGCTTCACCACGGGTGAGCGGCCAACATCAGACAGTTTCGGTGACTGGATCGCTGCGCTACGGGCGATTCTGGAGCACGCCGACATGGGTGACTCGTTCGGCAAAGTTCGACATGAAGAAACGGTCAAACGCATCGAGAGCGACGACGACATCGAGTGGGCGACCTTCTTAGCAGCCGCATATCGAGTCTTCGGCGAGCAGCGCTGGACTGTCCGGGAACTCCTGGAGAGGGTCTCCGAGGGTGAGTTCGCCGAAATCGACATGGACGAACTCCCCGGAGACATCGCTGAGAAGTTCCGCCGCGGGAATGCCAGTCGTCCCCTTGGCATGTGGCTGGCCCACCGCGAGGGACGATGGGCTGGACGGCTTTCGGCGCGTGCCACCGAGAAGGACCGCACAGGAACCAACCGGTGGACGGTAGTCCCGTTTCGCTCATAGTGCGCATGAACGATCCGCTGGGACCGCTGGGTTTCGCTGGGGCTTCCGGCATTCCGCTGGACGCAGCGAATCGCAACAGCCATGAACCGTCTCCCGACTGCGCCCAATCTCAATGACGGTCATCGAAGCCCCCAGCGAGCCCCAGCGGTACCAGCGCCAGCAAATACGTCGACGGAACTGGCGTAAGCAGCGCAACGGGTTAGTAGCCCTCCGGTCGTGGGCCGATGTTGAGCGTGGAAACCGACCGAGAGACAACAAAACCCCGCGGCATACCCCGCGAAACCTCCCTGGCCGCTACCTTACTTCAACTTTCAACTATCTAGATGGAGAGCGAGATGGCTCAAGACAACATCCGCGAGGTAGCGCGGAACAACGGAAGGAAGGCATACGAAGCCCGGTACCGAGATTCGGCCGGGAAGCATCGGCAGCGAACCTTCGCAACCCGCAAGGCCGCCGAGCGGTTTCAAGCGGACCACCGAGCCGACCGGATCAACGGTCGCGTTCACGATGAGGATCTAGGCGCCAGGACATTTCGCCAGTACGCAGAGGAGTGGCTTGCAAACCACCCCACCGCTGGCCCGGTCACGAAGGCGGGCTACAGGCGCAGCCTTGACAACTATTCGCTCCCCTACTTCGGGAGCATGAAGGTCGGTCGCATCACTACCGGGAACTGCGTCGGCTTCATCGAGCGACTGGCAGGTGTTCGGTCACCTAAAGGCCACGGACTATCACCAAAGACAATCCGCGGGGCGCACGTCACGGTTCGCCAGGTGCTTGGCTACGCGGCACTGAAGGGCGCCATTTCGGTCAACCCGGCTGCGGGTCGGATGCCACTGCCGAAGTACGCACAGAACTCGCCAAACGCTCCGGCTCGGGAGCCGTTCAAGGCGAGGCCTCTGACGCCGCTCGAAGTGGCACGAGTCTTAGGCGTACTCGACGCGACTGACGCCACAGGGATGGATTCACTCGTAGTCCAGTTCCTAGCAAAGACCGGTCTCCGGGCTGCCGAGTTGTCGGGACTCAACGTTGGCGATGTGACGGTCGTCAATGCCGAGACTGCCACGGTGCGGGTCGAGCGGACGCGAACCAAGACCAAGGACGGCTGGGTGACGGGTAGACCGAAATCAGCCGCCTCCACTCGCACGGTGCCGCTGACACCAGTGCTCACTCGCCGGATGGCTGCGTATCTCCAAGCGCACCCCCGCGCCGCAGACCCAGATGCACCCTTGTTCCCTGCGCGCACTTCTCGGACGGCAACTGGAAAGGGAGTTCGTTCAGAGCCGTTCGACTGGTCAACATGCATCGAGAGCGGAACCTTCAGACAGCGTCGATTTCGGCCAGCACTGGAGACTGCCGGCCTCAACCCAAAGGTGCGGCTACACGACCTGCGGCATTCGTTCGGAACGGCCCTGGTCGAGGCAGATCAGCCGATCCTGAAAGTCAGCCGCCTCATGGGGCACGCTTCGATTCAGACGACATCGAACCTGTACGTTCACGTCGACACCGGTCAACACCATGATGTCGTTTCGGTCCTGGATAGCGATGCGAAGCCAGCTGCTCTCCGCGCTGTCTAGCCACCGCGATTTGCGGCAGCAGAGCCCCCAAATCGTCCCGACTCCGATTGGTCAGACAAGGGGTCCCAGTCAGACATGGGGTCGAACCTTCATAGGTTCATCCGCTCCATGGGGTCACATTTCGCTGGCAGCGCCCTCCAACTGCAAAATCAGCTCTAGAAGAACTCCCGAGGAGAGACTTCTAGCGCGTCTGCAATTCGGTTGAGGTTGTCGATCCCGAGGTTTCGCTCGCCTCGTTCAACCGCCCCGGCATACGAGCGGTCGAGACCAGAGAGGTTTGCAAGTTCTTCTTGGCTGAGTGCCCTCGCCTTGCGGATCTCTCGGATTCGCCTGCCGAGCGCGCGACGCCTGCGCAATAGGTCTGGCGTCGGCTGCTTCACGACCTCAACGCTCGCGGCATGAGGACTCTGAATCCACGGGCTCTGAGCAGCGTTACGCTACGGTTGCCGGGCGAACTGGGCTCGGGACCCTCGACTCGAAAGCACAGGAACAACGCGATGACGCAGACTCCAAACCCACCAGCCGGTTGGTACCCAGATCCGCACCAGCCTGGGAGTCGACGCTACTGGGACGGCGCGAACTGGACGGAGCGCGTTGAAGGTTCTGCTCCTGCAAAGGTGCGAGCAACCAAGCACAAACTAGGCATGGGCCACGGGACGATCGTGGACAACGGTGACGGCACCATGGGCTGGTGGTGCAAGTCGCCGCTCGCAGCGTTCAAACTCCGCATCGCTGACGTCAGCGGATTCTCCGAAGGTCGTAACGAAAAGAACAACCTTCAGCGGACGTTCAACATTTTTGGAAACGGCACCATATTGGCATCGGTCCAGGTGCTCTCAGGTACCCCCGAGAAAATCGAGGCATGGCTTCGAGCGCATCCAGACTTCGGAACATCGGCAGCCAGCACGGCTCCCGCAAGTCCAAGCACACCCAACAGCCTAGATCTGGCCGATCAGTTGGCCAAACTTGCAGCTCTGCGCGATCAGGGCATCCTGTCTGAAGCCGAGTTCGCCGCAAGCAAAGCCAGGCTGCTCGGCTGACGAAGACGCGTGATCGAAAGAATGGACGTTGTCGACTGCTACCTGTGAGGCTCGCAAAATGAAGGTCGTGCTCGCTGTCACCGCGTTGGCACTGTTGGTCGCCGGATGTGGTGGCGGCAGTTCGTTCAGGTCCGCACGCGAAGTTGCGACAGCTGGCGGCTGCACCAGCCCCACACCAGACTCGTCCTGGTCCAGTGGCACGAACCCATTTGCGACCCAAGGCGAGATGGTCGACTGCAAGCTGAACGGCCACGAAATACGCGTGACCTGGTTCAAATCCGCCGACGCTCTCTCAGGCTATCGAAACCTTGCTGACCGGATCGCCCAATCTGGCTTTGGCAAAGGCGGCATGGCGTATGGCGACGACTGGTCAGCAGAGTGCAACGATGCAGTCGCCGATTGCGAGAACTTCAAGATGGCCGTGAGTCTGCTGCACGGAAGCGGTTGACCTCGACTTCGGCTCACCCGCATTTGCCCGACCGGTTCAAATGCGCCGGGTCAAGGTTGACGATGGGCCTACGGGTGTCCAGACGTGTCAGGTGTCGGTTAACGATGAGGGCTCCTCTCGCACCCGAACGCTCCACGGACCGAGGGTTGGCGCCTCCAGCACAGAACTCGGCCACGAGACCGGAACCTCGCAGCCCCTTTGGCCACGAGCCCAGGCGAGCTACGGTCGAGTTTGCTCCGTCCACGCAAGTCCGTCCCAATAGCGGTGCCCGCCGTTGGAGGCATCCGGGTACCAGCCTGGCGCGGGTGACGCCGCTGCGCGAGCCTGAGCCGGTCCAGGCTCGTGCGACCGGATCGTCAACCCAGCCGACTTCCTTCGGTTGCACGACCCACAGAGAACCTGAAGGTTCTCGGGCTCGGAGGATCCGCCCATCGCAACCGGAATCACGTGATCGAACTGCAGTTCTGCGGTAGCCCCGCAGTGGCGGCACTTGCCGCCGTCGCGAGTCCACACGAACTGCTTCACGTCATCAGCGATATGTCCGCGAACCGACGGCTCCCTCTGCTCTCCCATCGCGATCATCGATTCCGCGCGTTCAACTCGTCGTTGCTGGGCTTGCTGACGCGTTACGAGAAGAGCATGGACTTGCTGCGGGGTGAGGTCGTCGTTGTCCCAGTAGAACTTTCCCTGGAATTCGTAATACGACCGGTCACCAACACGCGCCCATTGAACCGGGAAGGTCGCTTGCTGAGCCTTTTGCGCGGCGAACTCGGACTTGTGAATGCGACCGGCGACCTGCATGACCTTGCGGCCAATAACTATCGTCACTAGGCCCTTGCCCGTGAACAACCCAGCCTTGTGGCTGACGACGACGTTCTCGGCTCTCCGCAGCACTCGCACTCCTTCCCGAGGAGTCGTCAGATTACTGCCGACCCACCGACTTCGCCCGTTGTTCGACGCCATACGCCGGTTCGAGCCGCCTAGTGACTCGCGGGGTTTTTCGCGGGGTTGCCAGATCCACCCGAACAAAGCGATCCGCGCCTTTGCTTGGAATCACGCTCAAAACGCTGTGTAGGGCGGGTGGGGCTCGAACCCACGACCCAAGGATTATGAGTCCTCTGCTCTAACCGACTGAGCTACCGCCCTGCGCAGGCGAACCTGCGGATCGGAGCCTATCGAGTCGGGCGAGCTGGACGGATTTCGACAGGCTCAATCACCGGGGTCGGCTCAATCGGGGCTGGGTCCGACGAGCCCTGCCGGGGCAGTCTCCGGCAGGGCTCGTCGTACGTGCGAGGGTCAGTGCGCCGCCGCGAAGGCCGACGCAGCACCGTAGATCTTGTACAGGGCGAACGCGCCGGCGTACGTGGTGCTGCAGCGGTCGTCGAACAGCTTGGCCGCGTTGCTCGCGCGAAGCACGTTGCCGTAGCCGACGAGCTTGGTGTTGTTGCCCGAGACCGGACCTCCGGTCCAGCTCCGCACCCGCTGCACCAGACCAGCCTTCTGGGCTGCTGACGCCTTGCGCCACCAGCTGCAGGTGTAGAGGCTGAGCGGCTTCGTGTCGGTCGCTGCCATGGCTGCCTGGGTCGCCGGCATCAGCGGGCGGATCGCGTTGGCGACGAACACGACGTTGGCCAGTGCTCCGGTGAACGGGGCGCAGGTGCGCGTCATCGGACCGCCCGAGCACAGCTCGGCGAACGACTGCATCTGTGCCGAGTGCAGGGCAGCCCTGCTCGCCGCGGACTGCCGGGCGCCCGATCCGGGACGCGCCGGTGTCTTCGGCCAGCTGCAGATGTTGCTGTTGCCGGCCGGGTAGCCGGACAGCTGGTAGCCGGCCAGGCACGCGACCAGCTCGGCCTCGTTGCCCACGTTCCCGACGCCGATGCTGTTGGACGGCTTCGTGCCGTTGCTGCACGAGGGCAGCGATGCCGGCGAGCTCTTGATCTTCTTGCCGGGCGCGGCCTTGTTGTTCCACCAGCAGTTGCCGGTGTTGGTCGGGAAGGAGTCCCAGAAGAAGTCGGTGCCGTTCGGCTTCACCGCTCCACTCGGGCTCACGCCCATCGTGTTGCCGTGGATCCGGTTCCGGTACGACGTCGAGATGCCGGTGACCGAGCAACCCGGGATCGGCGTCTTGGTGTCACCGAGGATCGGCCCGCAGACGGTGGCGTCCGGGACGGCGAACAGCATCATGCCGCGACGCCAGTTGTCCCAGAAGTGGTTGCCCTCGACGACGTTGTCGTTGCCGCCGGCCAGCCACAGACCGGTGCCGACCGGCGCGCCGATGAACGGCTGGACGTCCGAACCCTTGCTGAACGGGTTGAAGTTGTTGGAGTAGAAGTTGTTGTCGCGGATGACGTTGCCCTGCTGCGGGAAGCCGGGGTGCCCCGCCGCCGTGAAGACGTCGGTGGTGAACCCGAGCGCGTTGTTGTAGAAGTTCACGTGGTCGATCAAGGTGCCGTGGCTGTCGGTCCCCGAGAACCCACCGGTGTTGTGGTGGACGTCGCAGTCGCGGAACTCCTGGCTGAACCGGGCCGTCGGGTAGAACGCGACGTCGCGGTTGACCAGCGTCGGAGCACCGGCACCCGGGTAGATCCCCGAGTCGCCGTTGCCGGCGGCCTCGCAGTTCTCGACCAGGCCGTGGTCCTCGACGAAGGTCAGCACGCCGTACGAGCCGGCGTAGAAGGTCTTGAACCGGTCGAACAGGTAGCCGTCGGTCTCCAGGATGTAGATGTCGTGCTCACGGGCGTGCCGCACGGTCAGGTTGCGCAGCACGAAGCCGTCGGCGCGGTCGACGAAGATGCCGACGTCCTTCTTGTGCCCGGCAGCCGACGGTCCGGCGTCGCCCTTGCTCGCGTCGCCCGCCTCGACGACCACGTCATCGGCGCTGACCCCGGAGCCCTCGAGCTGGACGTTGCAGCGGATGCACTTGCCGGGGTTCGGGATCCCGTGCCGGTCGACGAGTGCCGGGTCCGGGTCGCCCTTGACGCCCTGGCCGGCGTCGCGGCCCTCGACCGAGATCAGGTTGGCGTCGTTCGGGCAGATCAGCTGGTACTGGTGCGAGAGCGCGCCCGGGTCACCACTGTCGGAGTGCACCCGGTACTGCGCGCACTTCGGGTCGAACGTCGGTTGTGCCCGCGAGTGCGGCTCGGTGTAGAGGCCGGGCATCACCACGACGCGGTCGTTGTTGTGCGAGGCCGTCACCGCCGCCTGGATCTGGTGGTACGCGCACATCTTGAACAGCGCCTTGTTGATCTGCAGCAGCTTGCTCGCACCCTTGGCGCTCAACGAGCGGTGATCGGTCGGCCGGATGTAGTAGCCGTGCGCCCGCGCGGCGGCGATCGACTTCTTCAGCCGGGTCATCGAGTCCGCGTGGCACACCACACGGGTGGTGCCGACGGCGCTCGCGTTGAGCGCCGAGGCCAGTGACCGGGCCTTCGGGATCGCGCCTCCGGCGCAGGGAGAGACACTGCAGTCGGCCGTCGGGTCCGGCCAGTACGACGGCCGCTCGACGTGGGCCGAGGCAATCTGGGGCACGACGAGGATTGCCGCGATACCGATCAACAGTGAGAGGAAAATACGCCGCACGCTCAATTTCCTAGTCAGTTGTGCGCCGAAGCGCGGGGCCCTCACCCACAGCGCAAACTAGGCGTCCTGACAACGCGTGTCAATCTCCGGATGTGTAACTCTGCGGCGTGTCGCCCGGTCAGAACCCGCCGACGAACGGGAGCACGAGCGAGCAGACCAGCGGCCGCGGGTGCGCCGGGTCGAGCGCGTTGAGCACGAAGATCGAGGCATTCTTGTCGGCCGCGATCTCGAAGTGCTCGGTGTAGTCCTGCTTGCAGTGGTCCTGGAGCACGATGTTGGTCATCCCCGGCTCGACGCCGCTGGTGTACGGCTTCACCAGCTCGTCGTACTTGGTCATGATGTTGACGTACTTGATCCCGGGCACCGCCACTCCCCCGACGCTGAGGTGCTGGATGAACGCGGACCCGGCCGCCATCTGTCCGAGGGACGGGCCGATCAGGTCGAGCGGGTCGATCCCGGGCGCGAACGCGGCCGCGGAGAGTGCACCGGTGCCGGTGGACGTCGTACCGTGCCAGAGCGGCGCGAGCGAGATGTAGGACCCGATCTTCGACGCCCCGCCGAGGAACTTCGCGTAGTAGTCCGGCATCAGGGTGCCCTGCGAGTGGCCGACGATGTCGACCTTGCTCGCACCGGTCGCGGCCAGCACCTGGTTCACGAACGCGGCCAGCTGGGCCGCGCTCGCCGGGATGTCGCCGAGTCCACCGAACGCGCCCGGGTAGGGCAGCGGCAGCGTGGCGCCGTAGGTCAGCGCGAAGACGCAGTACCCGTTGTTCTTCAGCAGCGGGCCGTAGGTCTGCCAGTTCGTCGAACGGTTGCCCAGGGTCCCGTGCACGAGGATCACCGGTCGGGGGTGAGCCGCGGTCGGCTTGCAGCTGAAGTCGTTGGTCCCCGGCGCGTTCGAGTTCGGGACGCCGCCGAAGATCGCCGGCGGCAGGAACTCGTAGGTGACCGGGAGAGGCTTGGTCGTCGCGGAGGCAGGTCCGACCACCGCGAGGGCGGTCAGCAGCAGGGCGGCGAGGAGGGCGGGTCGGCGCATGACGCCGATCCTAGGGCGCTGCGGGTCAGGCGTCGCGATTCTTGTGGCGCGGCTTCTTGCCCTTCGCCCCCGAGTACGACGACCCTCCGGTGGCGCTCCAGGTCTTGTTGGGGCTGCCCGTCGGGCCCGTGTGGCCGCGCTTGTGCCCGCGGTCGAACTTGTCGGGCTTGATGTTGATCAGCACGCCGGAGATCCGGGTGCCGGCGAGCTTGTCCAGCACAGCCGGGTCCAGGTCGACCGGGAGCTCGACGATCGAGAAGGCCGGCTTGATGTCGATCTTGCCGAAGTCCTCGCGCGAGAGGCCGCCCTCGTTGGCCAGCGCGCCGACGATCTGGCGCGGCTCGACGTGGTGCCGCTTGCCGACCTCCAGCCGGTAGCTCGCGAAGCCGCGACGATCGGCGCTGCGCGGAGCCCGGTCCTTGGAGCGCTCCTGGGGCGAGACCCGCATCGGCTCGGGCATGTCCTCGAGGAACAGCGGCTGGCCGTCCTGGGACAGCACCGCGATCGCTGCGGCGATGTCGAGGGCCGGAACGTCGTTGTTGCGCTCGTAGTCCTCGATCAGCTCGCGGAACTGGCCCAGCTGCGGGTCGCTCATCGCCTTGCTGATCGCATCGGTGAACTTCGATACCCGGAAGGCGTTGACGTCGGAGACCGACGGGAGGCGCATCTCCTCGAGAGTGGTCCGGTTGGTCTTCTCGATCGCGCGCAGCAGGTGGTTCTCGCGCGGGGTGACGAACGAGATCGCGACCCCGGCACGACCGGCGCGACCGGTGCGGCCGATCCGGTGCACGTAGGACTCGGTGTCGGTGGGGATGTCGTGGTTGACGACATGGCTGATCCGCGGGACGTCGAGACCGCGCGCGGCCACGTCGGTGGCGACCAGGATGTCGAGCTTGCCCTTGCGCAGCTGGTCGATCGTGCGCTCTCGCTGGGCCTGCACCACGTCGCCGTTGATCGCGGCCGCCGAGAAGCCACGGGCACGCAACCGTTCGGCCAGCTCCTCGGTGGCGTGCTTGGTGCGCACGAAGATGATCATCCCGTCGAAGTTCTCGACCTCGAGGATCCGGGTGAGCGCGTCCAGCTTCTGCGGGTGCCCGACCTTGAGGAAGCGCTGCGTCACGTTCGCAGCGGTCGTCGAGGTCGCCTTGACCTTGATCTCGGTCGCGTTCGGGGCGTGCTGCTTGACGATCCGGCGGATCTGCGGCGGCATCGTGGCCGAGAAGAGCGCGACCTGCTTGGTGTCCGGGGTGCCGGCCAGGATCTGCTCGACGTCCTCGGCGAAGCCCATGTTGAGCATCTCGTCAGCCTCGTCGAGGACCACGAACCGCAGGTCGCTGAGGTCGAGGGTGCCCTTCTCGAGGTGGTCCATCACCCGGCCGGGAGTGCCCACTACGACGTGGACGCCGCGACGCAGGGCGGAGAGCTGGACGCCGTACCCCTGGCCGCCGTAGACGGGGAGCACGTGCAGGCCCTTGATCTGGCCGGCGTACTTCTCGAAGGCTTCGGAGACCTGGAGCGCGAGCTCACGGGTCGGCGCGAGCACGAGGACCTGCGGGGTCTTCTGGGACAGGTCGATGCGCGAGAGGATCGGCAGCGCGAACGCAGCCGTCTTGCCGGTGCCGGTCTGGGCGAGGCCGACGACGTGCTCGCCGCGCAGCAGCGGCGGGATCGCCTCGGCCTGGATCGGGGACGGTGACTCGTAGCCGACGTCGCGCAGGGCCTTGAGCACCTTGGGGTCAAGACCGAGGTCGTCGAACGTCAGGCCCATCAGTTCGGGCGCGGGGGAAGTCTCGGTCACCGATCAAGGGTAGTCGGGTCGGGCCCCGGCACCTATTCCAGAAGGCCCCATCGCAACGTACGTTCGGACACATGGACGGTCCCGACACCTTCGAAGCCCTCGACGAGACGTGGAGCCGGGCACTCTGCATCGTCGCCCACCCCGACGACATGGAGTTCGGTGCGGCGGCGGCCGTCGCCCGGTGGACCGGCCAAGGCAAGTGGGTCGGCTACACCATGGTGACCAGCGGCGAGGCGGGGATCGACGGGGTGGCGCCCGACCAGTGCCGGGTCGTCCGCGAGGCCGAACAGGTCGAGTCCGCCCGCATCGTCGGCGTCGACACCGTCGACTTCCTCGGGCTGCCCGACGGCATCCTCGAGTACGGCGTCGCGCTGCGGCGCGTGCTGGCGGCCGAGATCCGGCGGCACCGCCCGGACATCGTCATCACGAACAACTGGCGCGACACCTGGGGCGGCGCGAACCTCAACCAGGCCGACCACATCGCCGTCGGGAAGGCGACCCTGGACGCCGTCCGGGACGCCGGCAACCGGTGGGTGTTCCCGGAGCAGCTCACCGACGGGACCGAGCCGTGGGGCGGCGTCCGGCAGGTCTGGGGTGCCGGGTCACCGGTGTCGGCTCACGCGGTCGACACCACGGACACCTTCGACGCGGGCGTGGAGTCGCTGAAAGCGCACGCCGCCTACATCGACGGTCTGGGCTGGGAGAACTGGGATCCGCGCGAGTTCCTCGAAGGGATGGCACGCGCGGTCGGCTCCCGGATCGGGGTTGCCTTCGCGGCGCCGTTCGAGGTGATCCCAATGGGTTGGGGCGACTGAGTCAGGTCGACCGGACCAGGTCGCCCGGGTCGGTGTTCGCGCCACAGAGCACGACGACGGTCCGCTCCCCGGGCTCGGGTTCGTAGGCACCGCTGGTCAAGGCCGCGAGTGCCGCAGCAGCACCGTGCTCGACCGCGATCCGGCGGTGGTCCCACAGGATCTGACGCGCCTCGACGATGTCGTCGTCCGTGACGAGCACCGACCGCACTCCCGTCCGGGTCGCGACGTCGAACGCGATCGCCCCGATGCGCCGCGCACCGAGCGAGTCGGCGGCGATCCCCGAGACGCCCACGTCCACCGGTTCGCCGGCAGCGAGGGCCTCGGCCAGGGTCGGGCAGCTGACCGGCTCGACCGCGACCACGCGGGCCGCGCCATCCAGACCGGCCGCCACTCCCGCCATCAGGCCACCGCCGCCGACGGCGATCATCACGGTGTCGAAGCCGTCGATCTGGTCGAGCAGCTCCAGAGCGAGCGTGCCGGCGCCGGCCACGATCGGCAGCTGGTCGTACGCGTGGCAGAAGACGGCCCCCGAGTCGGCCGCGTGGTCGAGCGCGGCGTCGTACGCATCGGCGTACTCGGTGCCGGTCTGGATCACGGTGGCTCCGAGGGCACGCAGCTTGGCCAGCTTCATGGCCGGCGCCGTGGTCGGCACGAACACGGTGATCGGCACCTCGAGCTGCGCCGCGGCGTGGGCGTGCGCGAGTCCCGCGTTGCCGCCGGACGCAGCGACCGTGCCGACCGAGGGATCGAGCTCGCCGGTCTCGCTCGCCTCGAGGATCCGGTTGAACGCGCCGCGCGCCTTGAAGCTGCCGGTGTGCTGGAGGAACTCGAGCTTGAGCCACGACGGGCCGGCGAAGGCGCCCGCGTCCACCGCGGCCACCGGCGTACGCCGGACCCGGTCACCGATCCGGTCGCGGGCGGCAAGGACGTCGGCCTGCGTGATCACGGCCTCATCGTGCCACCGGAGATCGTCAACCTGCGATCAGTCCGCGCTCGATCGTTGCCAGCAGCTCGTCGAGCGCGGACTCGCGGTCGGCCACCGCGACGTCGCCGACCGGGCCGGACAGGTGCAGCAACGAGAATCCGTGCACGGCGGCCCAGCAGCTGACGTCGGCGGACGGTCGCCGCTTGGCGGGCATCGCTCCGCTGTCCCGCAGCTCGTCGAGCACTTCGTTGAGCAGCATGTACGGCGCCGCCAGCGCGAGCGCGCGCTCCTCGGAGATCTCGGCGTCGCTCTTCACGGTGAACGCGATGGTGAACAGGCCGGGGTTGTCGAGCGCGAAGTGCACGTAGGCGCGGCCGACCTCGGTCAGGCTGCGCCGCGCCCGGACCTGGCGATCGCGGCTGCGAACCGTCGCGATCCCGGCGCGCATCGCCTCCTCGAGCTGACGCATGGCGAAGTCCGCGACCTCGAGCATCACGTCGTCGCGGTCGGAGAAGTGCCGGTAGGCGGCGTTGTGCGACACCCCGACGAGCCGGGCCATCTCACGCACGACGACGGCGTCCGGCCCGCCCTCGCGGGCCAGACCGACGGCTGCTTCGACGAGGGCCGCGCGCAGGTTCCCGTGGTGATAGGTCTTCGTCACCACGCCACCTTACCAAAATGTTGACATCGCCAACATGGCGTGTTCCACTTTCCATGTTGTCACCGTCAACTTTGGAGATCCGATGAGCACTCCCGCCACTCCCCTCAGCCGGGCGCACCGCCTCGCGATCCTGGCCACCGTCTGCACCGCCGTCCTCGCGATCAACCTGGACACCACCATCGTCAACGTCGCCCTGCCGAGCATCTCCCGCGAGCTCGACGCCGGCACCCGGACCCTGCAGTGGGTCGTCGACGGCTACAACCTCGCGTTCGCAGCCCTGGTGCTCGCCGGCGGCAGCCTCTCGGACCGGTTCGGTCGGCGGCCGGCGCTGATCACCGGCCTCCTCGGCTTCGCCCTGCTGAGCGCCACCGGCGCGCTGGTGCACAGCGGCGGTGCACTCGTCGCAGCCCGGGTCGGGATGGGCATGTTCGCGGCGCTGATCTTCCCCACCACGCTCTCGATCATCAGCAACACCTTCACCGAGCGTCGTGAGCGCGCCGCCGCGCTCGGCGTCTGGGGTGCCGTGGTCGGTATCGGCGTCGCAGCCGGCCCGGTCACCGGCGGCTGGCTGCTCGGCCACTTCTACTGGGGCTCGGTCTTCTGGGCGCTGGTCCCGGTTGCGGTCGTCGCCGCCGGGCTCGCGGTCGCGCTCGTCCCCGAGTCCCGCGACCCCGGTACGCCGCGACTGGACCGGCCGGGGCTGGTCATCTCCGGAGCGATGCTCACCGTGCTGACCTACACGATCATCGAGGCGCCCGCCCGCGGGTGGTCGTCCGCTGCCACCATCGGCGGTTTCGTGGGCGCCCTCGCACTGCTGGTCGTGTTCGTCCGCCAGGAGCGCGCGACCGAGCACCCGATGCTCGACGTGACGCTCTTCAAGGACCGCCGGTTCAGCGCTGCCAGCGGGGCCGTGACGCTGACCTTCTTCGCCCTGGCCGGGTTCATCTTCCTGATCACCCAGTACTTCCAGTTCGTCCGCGGGTACGGGACGCTGTCGACCGGCGCGCGGATCCTGCCGGTGGCCACGTGCATCGCGATCGCCTCCGTGCTCGGCGCGATCCTGGCGCCGCGGATCGGCACCAAGATCGTGGTCGCGAGCGGGATGACGCTGTTCGGCGGCGCGTTCCTGTGGATCGCCTCGGTGGACGTGAACTCGTCCTACGCCCACGTGATCGTGCCGCAGATGATCCTGATGGGCCTCGGCATGGGCTTCATCTCGACTCCCGCCACCGAGTCGATCCTGCTGGTGCTGCCCCCGGCTCGCGCCGGCGTCGGGTCCGCCGTCAACGACGCCACCCGCGAGCTCGGCGGGACGCTCGGGGTCGCGGTCGTCGGGTCGGTGTTCTCCTCGGTCTACGCGTCCCACCTGGGCACTGGGCTGTTCGGGCACCTGCCCGCGGCCGCGCTGACCCAGGCCAAGGACTCCGTCGGAGCCGCCACGGCGATGGCCACCAACGCCCAGCTGACCAGCGCGTTCCAGGACTCGTTCATGGCGGGCCTGCACGCGGCCTGCCTGGTGATCGGGATCGTCTGCTGGGTCGGCGCCGTCGGCTCGGCGATCTTCCTGCCGGGGCGGATAAGGCCCGCTGCCGAGGACCAGACGGCCGAGGAACTCGTTCCCGCCTCCGCCTGACTGCACCTGGTCTCCGGCACGACAAAGGCCCGCACCTGACGGTGCGGGCCTTTGCTGGTGGCTCCCCCGGTTGGACTCGAACCAACAACCCTCCGATTAACAGTCGAATGCTCTGCCAATTGAGCTACAGGGGATCGCGCC
>JACXTT010001739.1_pt1 | contig 35751 bp, 25 predicted proteins | sample 9270951 | NCBI WGS metagenome assembly JACXTT01 (sample SAMN15532306, study PRJNA645909) | rock metagenome | isolation source: weathered quartz diorite | place: Puerto Rico | collected 2017-06-21 | reverse complement strand
CGGGCGGCATACACGTGGCGGTCGCCCATCTGCGATTGCTGCTTGATGAAAAAACGGTTGGGGACGATCAGGTGCAGGTTTTCCTTGGCGCGCGTCATCGCCACGTACAGCAGGCGCCGCTCTTCCTCGATGTCGTCCGAGCTGCCGGTGGCCATGTCGGACGGGATGCAGCCGTCCACCACGTTGAGCACGTGGACTGCGCGCCACTCCTGGCCCTTGGCCGAGTGAATGGTCGATAAAATCAGGTAATCGTCGTCCAGCAGGGGCGGACCGGCGCGGTCGCTGGTCGCTTCGGGCGGGTCGAGGGTGATTTCGGCGAGGAACTCTTCGCGGCTGCCGTAGCCGCCCGCCAGCTGGGTCAGCTGCTCGATGTCGGCGGCGCGCATGGTGGCGTCGTCGTGCATGCGCTCCAGGTGCGGCAGATACCACTGCTTGACCATTTCCAGGTCGGCCGGCCAGCGCAGGCCCGACGTGCGCAAGTTGCGGTACAGGTCGACGAAGGGCTGCCAGTCGCCCAGGCAGCGGGGCGGCACCGCGAAATTTTCGAGGGCCAGGCCCGGTTCGGCCGCTTCGCCGACGGCGTCGAGCAGCTTGCCCGCAGTGGCCGGGCCTATGCCGGGAATCAGTTGTGCCACGCGAAAACCGGCCATGCGGCCGCTGGGGTTCTGGGCGAAGCGCAGCACCGCCAGCACGTCCTTGATGTGCGAGGCTTCGAGGAATTTCAAGCCGCCGAATTTGACGAAGGGGATGTTACGCCGCATCAGCTCCAGTTCCAGCGCGGCGCTGTGGCTGGCGGCGCGGAACAGCACCGCCTGGTCTTTCAGGCGCATGCCGCCTTCCCGCTGTTCGAGCACGCGGCGGCACACCCATCTGGCCTGCTCGGCCTCGTCGGGTATCAGCACCAGTTGCGGCAGGATGGTCGACACCTTGTCGGTCCACAAGGTCTTGGCATGGCGCTCCAGGGCGGCGGCGATGACGGCATTCGAGGCGTCGAGGATGGGTTGCGTGGAACGGTAATTGCGGTCCAGGGTGATGGTGGCGGCCGGCTGCGAAAATTGCTGGGGGAAATCGAGAATATTGCGCACGGTGGCGCCGCGAAACGAATAAATCGACTGGGCGTCGTCGCCCACCACCATCACGCCGGCGCCGTCGGGCTTCATGCCGGTGACGATGGCCGCCTGCAAGCGGTTGGTGTCCTGGTATTCGTCGACCAGCACGTGATCGAACAGGCTGCCGAGCGCCGCGCCCAGCGCCGGATCGCCCGCCATGTCGGCCCAGAACAGCAGCAGGTCGTCATAGTCGAGCACGTTCTGCTCCTGCTTGGCGTCGACGTAGGCGCCAAACAGCTTCTTGAGATCGGCCTCCCACTCCTTGCACCACGGGAAGGTGCTTTGTAAAACATCGGCCAGTGCTTCCCCACTGTTGACCACCCGCGAATAAATTGACAGGCAGGTGCCCTTCAAGGGAAAGCGCTTGGCGCTGGCGGTGGTGGTCAGGCCGATGTCGTGGCGCACCATGCCCATCAGGTCTTCGGCGTCGCCGCGGTCGTGGATGGTGAACGATTCGTCCAGGCCGAGGTTGGACGCGTACTGGCGCAGCAGGCGGGCGCCGATGGCGTGGAAAGTGCCTGCCCACGGCAAGGTGGTGGGCGCTGCACTGCTGCGCAGCTTCATCACCCGCTGCAGCACTGCGCCGGCGCGGTGGGTCATTTCACCGGCGGCGCGGCGCGAAAAAGTCAGCAGCAAGATGCGCTGCGGATCGGCGCCGCCCTGGATCAGGCGCGCCACCCGGTGCGCCAGGGTGTTGGTCTTGCCGGAACCGGCGCCGGCGATGACCAGCAGGGGCGGCCCGATGCCGGCCCCTGCGGGCGCCATAAAACCGTGTTCGACCGCGGCGCGCTGCGGCGGGTTCAGGCCGGCATAGGGATCGTCGGCGGCATTTTCAATTTCGGGCAACGCAACATTGGACATCGTGAGAACTGGGCTGTAGAATTGATATGACTGTACATTTATCCAGTTGTTTGGCGCAAGGATTATTCGGCCTTTTCTGCGCGCTTTGGCCAGCTCAGCAATATTGGCCAAGCGTCCGACGCGCTGCCCGGCATCGTCATACCGACGTAAGTGACCGTTTATAAACAGTTTTTTTAGATATCCACAATCAATGTGGACAAGTGTGTGGATAAGCCCCTATTGACACGGCGCAGGCCTTGCGCGACGGGGGTTTCAACAAAATGCCCGTTCAAAAGGCAGAATTTGTCTCGTTTAAAATCAAGGACTTACAAAGTCAACCCTGATCTACATCAAAATATCTGCAAAAATATTCACGGTCGTGCTTTTGCGGTGGACAAGTGCCGCCACGACGCTGCGAAATTGCAGGTTTGATATGATTTTTATATCGAAGCAGGGCGACTGAGTCGGCAAGCGAATCAGCGATGGGTGGGCGTCGCGGGAATCACGATCGCCAGCGGGAGGGCGTCACCAGACGTCAACGCGGAGGCCGCGCCGACGGTGCCGCCCGCACTGCGAGTTTCAGGCAGCCACGGCGTTCCGGCGGCGCTGCGGTTCGAGCAGCACCCGTTCGATGACGTGGGGAGCAACATCGTGCGATTTGAGATATTCGACTGCGGACATGGTATTGCGGGTTTCCTGCACGGCGATCGCGTGATCGACGATGTCGCGCGAACGCGCGTCGCGGCGCTCGTGGTGCGACGGCGCCGGCGGATGCACGGCGGCGACTGTCTTGTTGAACGTATTCATAGTGCGATTCCTTGCAAATAGTTATACGGCGACGCGGCGCTGCCCTCGGAGTATCCTTTAAAACCCGGCAAAGTCAATGTCAGGTTCCCATCAAAAACCATAAGGTATTTACATAGTCGATCAGGCGGTTCGCGCGGTGTCTTCGCAACTGTCCACAGGCCTTCCGCAAACAGGCCGACAGCGAACCCGACAACAACTGCGGCAACACTACCATGACTCGGCGGCGAACACGCCTGCGCGGCCATGCAAGTTACATCATTCCTTGTGGAATGGACAGTTGCCGCCCCAGAGGCCATAATCGTTGACATGCCCACTTCACCCTCCAGCCCCGGCGCCCACCCCGCCGATGGCCGTCCCCGTCCTCGCCCCGCTTCGCTGACCGACCTGTTCGTTTCCTTTACCTTGCTGGCCCTGCAAGGCTTCGGCGGCGTGCTGGCCATCGTCCAGCGCGAGCTGGTCGACCGCAAAGGCTGGCCGAGCAATGAAGAATTTCTCGAGGACTGGGCCGTCGCGCAGATCATGCCGGGGCCGAACGTGGTCAATCTCTCCCTGATGATAGGCGGCCGCTACTTCGGCCTGCGCGGCGCTCTGGCCGCCCTGGCCGGCATGCTGGTGGTGCCGCTGCTGGTGATCCTGCTGCTGGCGGTGGTGCATGCGCGCTTCGCCGACAATCCCCAGGTGGCCGGCGCCCTGCGCGGCATGGCGGCCGTATCCGCCGGCCTGATCGGTGCGGCGGGGCTGAAGCTGTCGGTGGCCCTCAAAACCAGCCCGGTGTCCCTGCTCGCCTGCGTGGCCATCGCAGTGGCGGCGTTCATCCTGGTGGCGCTGGTGAAAGTGCGACTCGCCTTCGTGCTGGTGGGGCTTGGCGGCCTCGGCTGCGTGCTGGCCTGGCGCAAGCTGGCGCCATGATCGCGCCCGCCGCCTCGATCCACCTGGTGCTGGGCTGGGCCGACTGGCTCGACCTGTTCGCCCATTATTTGATGTTGTCCTTGATGTCGGTGGGCGGCGCCATTTCCACCACCGCCGAAATGCACCGCTACCTGGTCGAGCAGCAGCACTGGCTGACCCAGGCGCAGTTCAACGAATCGATCGCCCTGGCCCAGGCCGCACCGGGACCGAACGTCCTGTTCGTCGCCCTGATGGGCTGGAATGTGGGCTTGAATGCCGGCAGCACGGCGGCCGCGGTGCTGGGCGTGATGGTGACGATGTTCGGCATCCTGCTGCCGTCGACCGCGCTGACCTATGTTGCCGCGCAGTGGGGCCACCGCAACCGCCACCTGCGCGGCGTGCGTGCTTTCAAGCAAGGCATGGCGCCGATGGTGATCGGGCTGTTGCTGTCGACCAGTTTTATCCTGGGCGCGGCGGGCGGCGTGGCGCAGCGCGACTGGCCGCTGTGGCTGTTGTCTGTGGTGGCAGGGCTGGTGATCTGGAGAACCAGGATTCATTTGCTGTGGGTGCTGGCGGTGGGCGCCCTGCTCGGGGCGCTGCAATACGTCTAGGACAAACAGCGCCGCGTTGGCAAACTTTGCCCGGGCAAGGCATACTGCGTGACCGCACCTTACCCGGATCGACTATGCCCGCAGCGCCAGAACTGATCAGCGAGCACGCCTGCTTTGGCGGCGTGCAGCGCTTTTACCGCCATGACTCCAGCGCCATCGGCTTGCCGATGCGCTTTTCCGTTTTCATCCCGGCCGCGCCGGCGGGCAGCGCCCTGCCCGCCCTGTTTTATTTGGCCGGCCTGACCTGCAATGAAGAAACCTTCATGACCAAGGCCGGCGCCCAGCGCTACGCCGCCGCCGAAGGCCTGATCCTGATCGCCCCGGATACCTCCCCGCGCGGCGCCGGCGTGCCCGGCGAAGCGGACGACTGGGAAGTCGGCGTGGGCGCCGGCTTCTACGTCGACGCCACCGTGGCGCCGTGGAGCGAGCGCTACCGCATGCACAGCTACCTGCTCGAATTGCACGCCCTGGTGCTGGCCGAATTTCCCGTCGACGCCGCGCGCGTCGGCATCTTCGGCCACTCGATGGGCGGCCATGGCGCGCTGGTGATGGCCTTGCGCCACCCGGAGCTGTTCCGCTCGGTATCGGCGTTCGCGCCGATTGCGGCGCCGTCGCTGTGCCCATGGGGAGAAAAGGCATTTACCACTTACCTCGGCAGCGATCATGCCGCCTGGGAGCGGTACGATGCGAGCGAGCTGATGCGTAAATCGAAGGCGCCATTCCCGAACGGCATCCTGATCGATCAGGGCCTGGGCGACAAGTTTTTACGGACGCAGCTGCGGCCGGATGTATTCGAGAATGCCTGCACGCAAGCCGGCCAGCGCCTGGAAATCCGCCGCCATTCCGAATACGACCACGGCTATTATTTCATCTCGACCTTCATGCAGGATCACATCCGCTTCCACGGCGCGAACCTGAAACCACAATAAGCGCTCAGGCGGCCGGCGCCAGCTCCTTGAACACCGCCACGCCGTCGCGGCCATTTCTTTTGGCCTGGTACAGGGCGTGGTCCGCGTTCGCCAGCAACTGTTCATGGGTTTCAGCGCCGCCGCCGTAGCGCGACACGCCCACGCTGGTGCTGATCGCCAGCTGCATGCCGCCCACATAAAACGGCTTGCGGATGGCGGCGGCGATTTTCTCGGCCAGCACGCGGCCGTCGCCGTCGTGCTTGAGTTCGTCGATGATGATGACGAATTCGTCGCCCGACAGGCGCGCCACGATATCGGTGGCGCGCACGTTCGCCTGCAGCCGGCGCGCAAATTCTTTCAGCACTTCGTCGCCGACGCCGTGACCGTGGGTATCGTTGATCTTCTTGAACAGGTCGATGTCGAGGTAGGCCAGCGCCAGCCGGGCACCGTAGCGGCGGCTGCGTTCGATGGCCTGGTGCAGCGCTTCGACGAACATGCGGCGGTTGGCGATGCCGGTCAGGCTGTCGATGCGCGCCAGCCGGGTCAGCTTTTCCTCGGTTTCCTTCAAACGGGTCATATCGTGGGTCAAGGCGTAGACGCCCGCCACGCTGCCATCGGCCTGGACGTCGGGCACATAAGTCGTCTCCAGGATGCGCAGCTTGCCGCCCACCGCCATGCGGCTCTCGTAGCTGACCGCCCAGCCGCCGAAGGCATTTTCCAGGTGCAGCTTGGCGGTGGCGTAGACGTCGGCGCCCAGAACCTCGGCCAGCGGGCGGCCCGGCAAGGAAGCGGGGGCCACGCCCAGCCAGGCTTCGAAGGTGGCGTTGCCGAAGCGGAATTTGTGTTCGCGGTCGATGTAGGAAATCAGCACCGGCAAATGGTCGGTGATGAGTTTCAGGCGGCGCTCGCTGTTTTCCTTTTCCACCTCGGCGGCGCGGCGCTCGCTGATGTCGCGCGCCAGCACATAGACGCCGCAGGTCACGCCATCGTCCCTCGTGTCGGGGATGTAATCGATCATGTAATGGCGGCCGCGGTTATCGAATTGCTGGTCGAAATGCTGGCGCTCGCCTCCCAGCGCCGCGTGCAAGCGCGCGGCGATCTTGCCGTAGTTGGCATCGCCCAGCACTTCGCGCACGGTGCGGCCGATCACCCGCGACAAATCGACGCCCAGGTGGGTGTGATACTTGGCGTTGGCAAATTCGTAGCGCTCGTCGGCGTCGAGGTAGCCGATCAGGGCCGGCATATTGTCGGCGATCACATAGGCGCGCTTTTCGCTCGCGCGGATGCGTTCGCGGTCGTCTTCGCGGGCGGCCATCAGTTCGTGAAAGGCGTCGCCCAGTTCGCCGATTTCATCGCCGCGGCCGCTTTGCAGGACGGCGATGTCGGCGCCATGGCGGCGGATTGCCGACACGTTGCGGCGCAGGGCTTCCAGCGGCGCCAGCATGCGGTAGATCAGCAGCCAGGCCAGCACCCCAGCCGCCAGCGCCACCAGCGCGGCGGCCGCCAGCGCCTGTTCGCGCAGGGCGATCATCGGTGCGAAAGCTTCGTTGACGGGAAAGCGTGCGCCGATGATCCAGTCGGCCGAGGTCAAGCGTTTATAGGTATAGATGCACGTTGTGCCATCCTTGTTGACCGCTTCCATGGTGCCTTCGAAGCCGGCCAGGGCCCGCTCGGTGGCGCGGTTGGTGGGCAATTTGACGCCCACCCGCTCGTTGATGTGCTGCAGCTCGCGCAGCTTGTCGGGATGGTCGACCAGCACGCCGTCGCCCGTCATGATGAAAAGAAAACCGGTCTTGCCCGGTTTCAAATGGTCGATCTGGCGCAGAAAGGCGCTGTCGTGCAGGGCCACGCCGCCCGTCATCACCAGCACCACCTTGCCGGCGGCATCGAGCACGGGGGCCGTCACCAGCACCACCGGCAAACCGCTGATACGGCTGCGAAACGGCGCCGACACGATGCCCTGCTTGCCCGCCACGGTGGCATCGAAATACTGCAAGCCGCGCGCATTCGCGCCGGGGAACGGGGTCAGGCTGGCCAGCTGGCTGCCGTCGGCGGCATAGGCGGCCAGATTGTAAAATTCCGAACGCAAGCCGGCGTGGCTGGCCAGATAGGCCTGGACTTTGGCGGGATCGAGCCGGTCGGCCGCCGGCAAATCGTCGGCAAGCGAGCGCATCAGCTGCTTCTTGGCGTCGAGGCGGTCGTCGATAAAGGCGGCCGCCGACGACAACACCGCCAGCTGCTGATCGCCGACCACGGCTTTCATGTCGCGCGCGGCCAGCCCCATCGAGCTGATGCCGACAATCAGGGCGGCGGCCAGCACCAGCACCACGACCACGCAGGTGAGGCGGAATTTCAGGTTGGACGGCAGGAACGAGACGCCGGGCGGTCGCATTGAACAGTTGCTTTAAGGAATTTAATTGGCGAAGTATGTCACACGCCGTGACAATTTCCAATAATCCTAATGGGTAAGCGACATTACAAAACGGAAATAAAACGCCCGGCGCGCTTTCCCTATGCCGCCGCGCGCGATTTGCGTTTTTTCGGCGCCAGCATGGTGCCCTGGCATTCCGGCGTGCCGCACAGGCAAGCGAAAGATTTTTTTACTTTCGCCGTATGCCGTTCCTCGTACACCAGCGCGTAGTTGTAATTGAGCTCCTCACCCGCCTCGATCTCGCGCAGCGCGTGGATGAACACCCGGCCGTCCTCTTCGTAGGCTTCGCAATTCGGGCCGCATGCGTGGTTGATCCAGCGGGCGTCGTTGCCTTCGTCGCCGCCATCGATCACATTGCCGTCGGCCAGGCTGAAATAAAAGGTGTGGTTGACGGGGCCGTCGGCAGCCGCCGTGCGGCGCAGCGCTTCCGGCCAGTCGATGCGCTTGCCCGTGTATTCAATGATGCGTTCGCCCGGGGCGATCGTGCGGGTGGCGAAGACGCCGTTACCATGGACGGGCGAGCGCTTGACTTTATAGGAGGCGGCGCGGGAAGAACGGCTTGCGGTGGTGGTCATGTGCGGATAAATTGAAAATAAATAGTTGATAACTCAAGCATCTTCTTCGCGGAATTCGGCGCCGGACTGGGCGTCGTCGCTGCGCTGCTGCTCTTCCTTGCGCAGCTCGACCCTGCGGATCTTGCCGGAGATCGTCTTCGGCAAATCGCGGAACTCGATGCGGCGAATGCGTTTATAGGGCGCCAGCCTTGCGCGGGCGAAAGCGAAAATATCCTGCGCCACCGCGTTGCTCGCTTCCACGCCAGCGCGCAAGGTGATGAAGGCTTTCGGCACCGACAGGCGCAGCGCATCGGGCGCCGGCACGATGGCCGCTTCCAGGACCGACTCATGCTCGATCAGCACGCTTTCCAGTTCAAACGGGCTGATGCGGTAGTCGGACGATTTGAAGACGTCGTCGTTGCGGCCCACATAAAAATAATAGCCGTCGGCATCGATGGTCGCCGTGTCGCCCGTGTGATAGTAGCCGCCGCGCATCACCTCGGCCGTCTTGGCGTGTTCTCCCTCGTAGCCCAGCATCAGGCCCACCAGTTCGGGTTCCAGCAGCACCGCGATTTCGCCCTCGGCAGCGGGCTTGTCGTCGATGTCGAGCAGGGCGATGCGGTAACCGGGCAACGGCCGTCCCATCGAACCCGGCTTCACCAGCTGTCCCGGCGTATTGCCGATCTGTGCGGTGGTCTCCGACTGGCCGAAACCGTCGCGGATGCGGATGCCCCAGGCATTTTCGACCTGCTCGATCACTTCCGGATTCAAGGGCTCGCCGGCGCCGACCAGCTCGCGCAGCGGCAATTTCCACGCCGTCAGATCTTCCTGGATCATCATGCGCCACACGGTGGGCGGGGCGCACAGGGAAGTGACGCCGCAGCGCTCGATGACCTTGAAGGCGGCGGGCGCGCTGAAGCGCTCGTAGTTGAACACGAACACGGTGGCGCCCGCGTTCCACGGCGCAAAAAAGCAGCTCCAGGCATGCTTGGCCCAGCCGGGAGAAGAAATATTCCAGTGCACATCGCCCGGCTGCAAGCCGATCCAGTACATGGTCGACAAGTGGCCGACCGGATAGCTTTCGTGGCTGTGCAGGACCAGCTTGGGCTGCGCCGTGGTACCGGAGGTGAAATACAGCAGCAGCGGATCGTGCGCCATGGTGACGCCGTGCGCCTCGAACGAGCTCGCAGCGCCTGCACTATCGGCCAGATTGCGCCAGCCCGGCACACCGGCGCCGACGGCGATACGGCTGACGGCGCCATCGATGCCATCGAACTTGGCCGCTTCGCTGGACTGCGCGATGATGTGCCGCACATTGCCGCGCACCATGCGGTCCTGCAAATCGGCCGGCATCGCCAGCATGCTGGTCGGCACCATCACCGCGCCCAGCTTTATGCCGGCCAACATCAGCTCCCATAACTCGACCCGGTTTGGCAGCATCAGCAGCACCCGGTCGCCCCGCTGCACGCCCGCTTCGCGCAGCCAGTTGGCGACGCGGTTGGAGCGCTCGGACATGGCGGCATAGCTGATGGCGACATCGCTGCCGTCTTCACCCACCACGCGCAAGGCGGCCACCTCGTTGCCGCGCGCGACGACATCGAAGTAGTCGAGCGCCCAGTTGAATTCGGTCAGGGCGGGGGCGATGTAGCCGTGGTAGGCCAGCTCGTAGTCGGTGCGGTGGGATTGCAGGAAATCGCGTGCTTGGATGAAGCGGTCATAGGGGGACATCGGCAAACTCCGAGAACGAGGATAGAGGCTATTGTGACACGGGCAACCTCAAAACTGGAGAGAGCACGCGACCTATTTAGCAAGGGGTCTGGCACTCGTTGCCTGACCCCATTTTGAAACGGCCAGCAGACTCAAATGGTAAGCTTAGTTGCGGCTCCAAGAAGGGAGCAGGGCATTCGCATGCGGATGCGGCGCCAGACGAGTCCCTCGGCGGCCCTCCGGACCTCGCGGGCCGATCATGCATCCCGGACTTGATCCCCCGATATGCGCGCCATGTAATATATTGCACCATGGACAATCTCACCCACACCGTCGTCGGCCTCGCCGTCGGCGAAATCATTCACCGCAGCTTCGCCGCCGAGCCGGATCCAGCGGCGCAATCGACCCGGCGCCGGCTGCTGCTGACCGGCTGCGCCGCGGCCAGCAATTTTCCCGATCTCGACCTGTTCCTGACGCGGCTGCCGAACCCCATCGGCTACCTGCTCGAACACCGCGGCCATACCCATACCTTATTGCTGGAGATACCCCAGGCCGTGCTGCTGGTGGCCTTGCTGTGGCTACTGTGGCCGGCTGCGCGGCGCCTGCTAAAAGTCAGCGCACCTGCGCGCGGCGCCTTGGCGATGGCGGTCGTCACCGGCTTCCTGCTGCACATCGGCATGGATTTCATGAACTCGTACGGCGTCCACCCCTTCTATCCTTTCGACATGCACTGGTATTACGGCGACCTGGTGTTCATCATCGAGCCGGTGTTCTGGGTGGGCGCGGGGGTGCCCATGATCATGACGATCCGGCGCCGCTGGCTGCGCCTGGCCTGGCTGGGCGTGTTGGCGGCGGTGCTGGCGGCCTGCGTTTTCAAAGGGTATTTGCACTGGGCCTCGCTGGCCTTGCTGGCGGCAATCGGCGCGCTGACCTTTGCCATCGGACGAAAAGCAAGTCCAGCGAGCCGGGCTGGCTTCGCCGCCGGACTCGGCCTGTGCCTCGTTTTCATCGGCGTGCAAGCGGCCGGCTCCTCCACCGCGCGCGGCGAGCTGAAAGCCGAGCTGGCGCAGCGGGCGCCGGGATTCGAGCTGGTCGACGCCGCCCTGACCGCCTATCCCGCCAATCCCCTGTGCTGGAATTTTGCCGCCATCGAACGGGACCGCAAGATGGCGGTGTACCACGTGCGCCGCGGCGTGCTCAGCCTGGCCCCCGGGATGTTGCCGGTAGCGGCCTGCCCGGCCGGCCTGACGGGTACCGTCGCTGCCACTGCCGCCGCCGGGATTGGCCTGCTCAGCAACAACGTCGCCAGCATGGCCGTCCTGCGCGAGCGCGCCGACGCCGATTGCTGGCTGCGCGCCTGGCTGCGGTTTGCGCGTACGCCTTTGCTGGAAGGCGATACCGCCTCCGACCTGCGCTTCGGCACCAGCCTGGCGCCGAATTTCTCCACCATCGCCCTCGGCCAATTCAAGGGCCGCGCTTGCCCGGCCGGCGTGCCGCCCTGGGACATGCCGCGCGCCGACCTGTTACAGCGCTGACAGCCGGCGGCGTCAATCCCAGTCGCTGCCACCGCCACCGCTATCCCCGCCGCCGCTGTCCCAGCTGCCCGCATCGGAGACGCCGAAATCGCCGCCGCCCATGTCGTAGCCGGACGGCGGCGTGTCGTTCTGAGCGAAGCCGTTGTCGATAAAGCCGCTGCTCGAATCGGCCCCGCCACGGTTGCCACTGCCTGAATTATTACCGTCCGTAAAATGATGCGCCAGCGCCTGGCCCGCCACCATGCCGGCCCCCAGCGCCGCGCCAGTCGCCAGGCCGCCCATGATGCCCGCACCCAGGCCGCCGCCTGCCGCCGGCGGCGCCATGCCCCCGGGCATGCCGTACTGGGGCGGAACGCCTCCTTGCGGATACTGCGGTGCGCCGCCATAAGCCTGTGCGCCGCCACCATTAAAACCTTGCCCGCCGCTACGCTGCGCCGCGCGGTTCTTGAAATACACCAGCGCCAGGGCGATCAAGGCGCCGATGCCGATCATCAATCCCCAGGGGAAGGAACGGGGCGCCGGCGCACTGGGGGCATAGTCGGCCGCCGCCAGATTCGACGGCGCGGCGCGTTGCGAACTCACTGCCGCCGGCCGCGCCTTTGCCAGCACCGCTTTCAATTCCTGCAGCGCCTCCGGCTTGGCGAATTTCCCATCCGGCCCCAGCCGCTCGGCGGTGGCCAGCTCGCTGGCGGCGCGGCTGAATTTTCCCTGTTTCGCCAGCAATTCGGCCTCGACGAAGTGCGCCTTGGCGCTGTTCGGGTGGGCGGCCAGCACCGTGTCCATCATCTTCTGCGCCTCGATGAATTTACCCGCTTCGGCGGCCTGGTAGATCTGGTGGATGGTCGGTTCCTGCGCCAGCGCCAGCGGCGCGGCAAGCAAGCCGGCGGCCAGGGCGCCACTCAACACTGTCATTGCTGCAATCGAACGTATGCTCATCGTGACCTCCATTGTGATGCTGCCCATATTGGCCGTTCCAAAAATAAAATCAATGCGTGCTGACTTAAATTAGCTTAAGCGCGTCTTAAAACAAGGGCAAGGGCCTGCCCTGCGCCATGCAGAGAAGTAAACGGCCCCAAAAAGGTGCGCGTGCGCCCTTGCAACAGGCAAATTTCCTGTAATGTGGAGTCTGGCCGCTGACCCTGCGGCGCCTATCACCAACCATCCTGAATGAACGATTATTCCGTCACCGCAGCAACCGTTTTTCCTGCCCCCGCTCACCACGCCGACATCCTGTACGGACCGGTCGCGCCCGAGCTTTTGCGCGAGGAAATTCTCGCCAACCTGTTCGAGGCGAGCGCCCGCCGCACACCCGACAAGATCGCGCTGATATACGAAGAGCGCGAAGTCAGCTACGCCGAACTGGACATGCTGGCCGCGCGTGCCGCCGCCCGCCTGCTGGACGCCGGCGTCACAGCCGGCAACATCGTCGGCCTGTGGATGCCGCGCGGTATCGAATTGCTGGTATGCCAGCTGGCCATCGCCAAGACCGGCGCCGCCTGGCTACCGGTCGACCAGGACACCCCGGTCGAGCGCTTGCTCATTTGCATGGAAGACGCCAATGCCGTCGGCGTCATCACGGCCGAATCGTTCGCGCCCCAGCTCGATGGCGTCCCCGCGCCGATCTGGACCCACGAGGCCCTGCTGGAACAGCGCGGGGCCAGCCACACTGTGCGTGGCCCGGTCTCGCCCGACGCGCCCGCCTACGTCATCTACACTTCCGGCTCGACCGGCAAGCCCAAGGGCATCCTGATCAGCCAGCGCAGCATCTGTCACTTCCTGCGCAGCGAAAACGCGATTCTTGAAATCAATGCCGACGACAAGGTCTACCAGGGCTTTTCGGTGGCCTTCGACATGTCCTTCGAAGAAATCTGGATCGCCTACCTGGTCGGCGCCACCTTGTGGGTGGGCCCGAAAGACATCGCCGGCGACCCGGAAACCCTGCCACGGTTGTTGGCGGCCAATCACGTCACCGTGCTGCACGCAGTGCCGACCCTGCTCGCCTTGTTCGCCGAAGACGTCGCCACCCTCAGATTGATCAACCTGGGCGGAGAGATGTGCCCGGATTCCGTGGTCGAGCGCTGGTGGCGCCCCGAGCGGCAGATGTTCAACACTTACGGCCCGACCGAAGCAACAGTCTCTGCCAGTCTGGCCCGCCTGACCCCGGGCCGGGTGATCACCATCGGCACCCCGCTGCCGAACTACGGCTTGCTGGTCATTGCCGCCGGTGGCGACGCCAACGCCCCGATGAGCTTGTTACCGCGCGGTGAAATGGGAGAATTGTGTATCACCGGCATCGGCCTGGCCGCCGGCTACCTGGGCAGGCCCGATTTGACCATGGAAAAATTCCTGCCGAATCCCTGGGCGACGGGCGAGCACGACAGCCGCTTGTACCGCACGGGAGATCTGGCGCGCATCGATCCGGAAGGCGACGTGCAGTGCCTGGGCCGCACCGACGACCAGGTAAAAATCCGCGGTTTTCGCGTCGAATTGGGAGAGATCGAAGCGGTTTTGGCCCAGCAGGCGGCGGTCGGCACGGTGGCCGTGCTGCTGAGAAAAGACGATGGCATCGATCAATTGGTTGCCTATATAGTGCCATCGAACGAGGCGAGCGAGGAATCGCTGACCGGCTCAAGCCTGCGCCATGCCTTGATCGATCACTTGCCGCCTTACATGGTGCCGGGCCGCTACGAACTGCTGAGCGTGATGCCGCGCCTGACTTCCGGCAAGATCGACAGGAAGGCACTGAAAGCCATGCCTTTGTCGGCGCCGCCGGCCGGTGCGCCGGGCGAATCGGACATGGCTGAAACGCCGGCCGAGGAAGCCCTGTTCGCCGAGCTGAAAAAACTGTTCCCCGGCCAGCCGATTTTGCGCCAAGCCGATTTCTTCAGCGACCTGGGCGGCCACTCCTTCTTCGCCGCCCGCCTCGCCTCCGCCCTGCGCGCCCGCCCCGACTTCGCCCACGTCACCGTGCGCGACATCTACCAGCATCGCAAGATCGGCGAACTGGCGATCGCTCTGGGCGACGCCCCCAGCGCCGGCGCCGCCCAGGAAGACTGGACCGCGCCGTCGAGCGCGCGCCGCTGGCGTTGCGGCGCCGCCCAGGCGGCCGCCGTGCCATTCCTGGTGACCCTGCGCATGGCCCAATGGCTGGCGCCGTTTTTCACTTACCACTTTTTCACGGGTTCGCCCGGCGACTCGGTGCCGCGCGCGATCGCCGCCTCGATCGCCGTGTTCCTGCTGGCCACCCTGATGGAATTCGTCATGGCGGTGGCCGGCAAATGGCTGATCGCCGGCCGCCTGCAAGCGGGATCGTACCCGCTGTGGGGCATGACCTATTACCGCTGGTGGCTGGCCGACCGCCTGGTCGAAGCGGCGCCGACTTATCTGCTGGGCGGCTCGTCACTGTATAACTGGTGGCTGCGCGCGCTGGGCGCGAAAGTCGGCCGCGATGTCATTATCGGTTCGATGACGTTACGGGCGCCCGACCTGCTCGAGCTGGGCGACAACGTCAGCATCGGCAATGCCGTCAATTTCGAGAACGCCCGGGTCGAACGGGGCCGCCTGCTGCTGGGCCGCATCGAGATCGACAACGAAGCCTGCGTGGCCTCGTATGCCGTGTTGGAAGGCAATACCTCGGTGGGCGTGCTGGGCCACCTGGAAGGCCAGGCTGCTTTGCACGATGGCATGAGCGTGCCGCGCGGCCGGCTATGGGGCGGCTCACCCGCGCGCGACCTCGGTCCTTTTGTGTCCGACCTGCCGGAACGCCCCGCTGTCTCGGGCCTGCGGCTGGCCGGCGAAGCGGTGTTCTTCGTGTTCGGCATGCTCTTGATCTCGACCCTGTTCTTCATGCCGGTATTCCCGAGCTTTGTGCTGATCGACTGGTTCGACGAACGGGAAATCATGCCCTGGCTGGCCGGCGACACCATCGCCACCCAGCTGGCGCGCTATTTTATTCTGGCATTCCCGGCCAGCGCCGTGCTGATCCTGTTGACCGCACTGGTGTCGGCCGGCATCCGCTGGGGCGCGCTGCCGCGCCTGGAACCGGGCCGCTCGGCCGTGCACAGCCGCACCTACTGCGCCAAGTGGCTGGTCAGTCACATCCAGGAATCGAGCTTGAATGTGCTGCACGGCATTTACGCCACCGTGTTCGCGCCCTTCTGGTACCGGCTGCTGGGCGCAAAGGTGGGCCGCGACGCCGAAATTTCCACCGCCATGGGCGTGGTGCCGGACATGCTGACCCTGGGCGACGAAACTTTTATTGCCGACGCCGTGATGCTGGGCGACGAACAGATCGACGGCGGCTGGATGACCATGCAGCCGACCGTCATTTCGCACCGCAGCTTCGTCGGCAACGGCAGCTATATTCCGGACGGCACCATCCTGCCGGAAAAAGTCCTGGTCGGCGTGCACACGCATGCTCCCGCCAACGACCGCATGAAAAGTGGCGACACCTGGCTGGGTTCGCCGCCTATCCACCTGCCGGCGCGCGAAGAAGCCTCCGGCTATCCGGAAAATCTGACATATCACCCTTCCGCCATGCGCCGCCTGGGCCGCACCCTGGTCGAGGCGTTCCGGATTGTCGCCCCGCACGCGGTGGTGATCGCCGTCGGTTACACGGTCGTGCTCGACGTCGTGCCGATTGCCGGCGCCGGCCGCTGGACCGAGGTAGTGGCCGATCTCGCCGTTGCTGGCCTGATCTACGGCATCGGCAATTTCCTGGTGGTGCTGGCACTCAAATGGCTGCTGCTGGGCCGCTACCGCAAGCGCGCCGAGCCGATGTGGACGCCCTTCGTCTGGCTGTCCGAAGGCGTGACCAATCTGTACGAAGGGATCGCCGTGCCGAATTTCATGCGCTACCTGCGCGGCACGCCGTGGCTGCCGCTGGCTTTCAATATGCTGGGCGCAAAGATCGGCAAGGGCGTGTATCTCGACACCACCGACATCACCGAGTTCGACTGCGTGACCATCGGCGATTACAGCGAACTGAACGCCCTGTCCTGCCCGCAAACCCATTTGTTCGAGGACCGCATCATGAAAATCGACCATGTCGACATCGGCAGCAAGGTGTATCTCGGCCCGCGCAGCGCCGTGCTGTACAGCGCCAAGGTGGGAGACAACGCCCGCCTCGGTGCGCTGACCCTGGTGATGAAGGGTGAACACATTCCCGCCGGCACCAGCTGGGCGGGCACGCCGGCGGCGCCTGCACGATGAGCTCGCTTACGCCTTTGCACTGGCCGGCAGATGCGGCATCGGCCCCGGCCTGGCAGCAGGATTTGCTGGCGATTTCAAGCGCGGTGCCGGCGGGCGCCTCACGAGACATGGCGCGCGCCGACATCCGCGCCGCCGTCTGCGAAGTGGCGGGCTTGCTGCTCGACGTCGGTCCGGAACGTATCGAAGTGGCCGGCACGCCGGGCAGCGCGCCGCGCCTGCTGGTCGACGGCGCCGCGGCGGGCATCGGCATTTCCATCAGCCATGCCGACACGATTTCACTGGCCGTGCTGCACCGGCTTGGCGCGGTCGGCATCGATCTGATGCAAATCGGCCTGCCCAATGACTGGGCGCGCGTCGCCCACGACTACCTCGGCATGCCCGCCGCCACCTTGCTGGCAGCCGCCCCCGACGAGGCGCGCCCGCTGGCATTCTGCCGCGCCTGGGTGCGGCGCGAGGCGGCATTGAAACTGCGTGGGGAAAAATTGGCCGAATCGACGCCAGGATCCTTGCGCGATGCCGAAGGCACCCGCTTCGTCGAACTGGATCTGCCGGACGGGCTGACCGGCGTCGTCGCCGTCGACTGAATTCTTCTTCGGCTTACTTCTTCAGCTGGCCGATCACGCTGGCAATCTTGGTGGTGATGACGTCGACCGCCGGCCCATTGGCGCCGTGCGGCAAGATGACGTCGGCATGGCGCTTGGTCGGCTCGATGAACTGCTTGTGCATGGGGCGCACGGTTTCCAGATACTGGCCGACCACGCTCTCGACCGAGCGGCCCCGTTCGGTGATATCGCGCTGCATGCGGCGAATGAAACGCACGTCGGCGGCGGTGTCGACGAAAATCTTCAGCGACATCATCTTGCGCAAGTCGGCGTCGTACAGGGCGAACAAGCCTTCGATGACGATTACCGGCGCCGGTTTGACGAGAATGGTCTTGCTGGAGCGGTTGTCGATGGTGAAATCATACTCCGGCATCTGGATCGCTTCGCCATTTCTCAGGGCGCGCACGTGTTCGACCAGCAGCGGCCAGTCGAAGGCTTGCGGATGGTCGTAGTTTTGCTTGCGGCGCACGTCGGGCGTGAGGTCGGACTGGTCGCAGTAATAATCGTCCTGCATCACCACCGACACCATCTCGGTGCCGAAAGAAGCAAGCACTTGCTGGGTCACCGTCGACTTGCCGCTGCCGCTGCCGCCGGCGACACCGATGACGAAGGGGAGCGAGGCAGACTGGGGGTTGGAATTCTTGTTCATTCCGGCATGATACCGGAGTGGCGTCCGTTACGACAGGGAGCGCCTGATTCCGCATGCAAGCGCTGGCCGCAACAAGCGTTTTTTCAGGCGGCCTCAGCCGATGGATTCGGGCGCCATGGGCTTGAAAACGTTGTACGCATGTCTCACTCATGCGGCCAGTTAGTCGTGCGACATGGGTGGTTCACGTGTCATCGCGCAAAATGTAATCAGGTGGACGCTTGCACCGGTTTGACGTCGGCAGCGGCCGGCAAGGCGGCGACCGCAAGACGCAAGGAGCGCGGCAACAAATGGCGCAATAAGATTGCGGGAAGCAAAATGATGGCGAGCGGTGCCAGTTTGCTTCGGAGCAGGCGCAGCACCAGGACGCCGGCGCCATACAGATACAGCGGAACGAAGGCGTGGCCGATGCCCGCGCCGAGTCCGACGACGATGATTACACCGGCGACAACCGCGCTGCCTGCAAAAAAATCGGAGCGTAATTTTTGCATTTCAAATCAATGGGTATAGATGCAGGCAATTCGGGCAATGCGCCAATTTCAGAACGCCACCGGCATTCTTGCACATTCGGCAAGAGACGCGAAATTTCGAGCTTCCGCCTGCAGCGTCTTTTCTCCAGGAAACGATATAAACCAGGCGCCATGGTTACTTCGAAATCTTATCTGATCCGCATCAAAGAACGCCAGAGGAACGCCCGCCTGCGTTGGCATAGACTTGATTCCAAGCCGAAGTCATGCGGCGTATACAGCCCGCACCGGCGGGCCGGAAATACCGGAGTCAACCGTGTCCATCCTCAACGATCTTCCGCGTCCTCGCATTCCGATGCGCCGCGCACCACCCATAGTCGGCCATCATGGGTAAATCCAGGGCCACCACGGTGCGCTTCCGGGCCACCAATACCGACAAGACCCGCTGGATCCGCCTGACGGCCTGCATCGTCTGCATGGTCGCCACCGCCAACATCCAGTATGCCTGGACCTTGTTCGTGCCGGAGATCCAGCATGCCTACGGCTGGTCGCGGGCGAAGATCCAGCTGGCGTTCACCATTTTCGTCATCGTGCAAACCTGGCTGGCGCCGCTGGAAGGCTACTTCATCGATAAATTTGGCCCGCGCCTGATCGTCGCTTTCGGCGCCGTGTTCGTCGGCGCCGCGTGGATCATCGACGCGCGCGCCAGCACCCTTACCGGTTTGTATATCGGCGCGGCGGTGGGCGGCGTCGGCGTCGGCGCCATTTACGCCACTTGCATCAACAATGCCCTGCGCTGGTTCCCCGACCGGCGCGGCCTGGCGGTGGGACTGACCGCCGGCGGCTACGGCGCGGGGTCGGCGCTGACCATCCTGCCGATCGCGGCGATGATCGCGTCAAGCGGCTATAAGCAGACCTTCATGTTCTTCGGCATCCTGCAGGGGCTGGTCGCGTTCGGCGCCGCCTGGTTCCTGCGCACGCCGAAAGCGGGCGAAGTCAACGCGTCGGCGCAGCTGGCGCAAGCCACCCGCGACTACACCCTCAAGGAGGCCATGCAGACGCGGCTGTTCTGGCTGATGTTCGTGATGTTTATTTTAGTCGTCACCGGCGGCATGATGGCGGTGGCGCAACTCGGCGTGATCGCCACCGATCTCGGCGTCAAGGAATTCAAGGTGGATCTGCATTTCGCCGTGATCGCCTCGCTGCCCCTGGCGCTGATGCTGGACCGTATCATGAACGGCATCTCGCGGCCCCTGTTCGGCTGGATTTCCGACCACATCGGCCGCGAAGCGACGATGGTGATCGCTTTCAGCCTGGAAGGCTGCGGCATCATCGCGCTGGGAATTTTCGGCAACGATCCCTACGCGTTTTTACTGCTGTCCGGCCTGGTGTTCCTGGCCTGGGGCGAAGTATATTCCCTGTTTTCGGCGCTGGCGGGCGATGCCTTCGGCACCAAGCATCTGGGCAAAATTTATGGCTTTCTGTACACCGCCAAGGGCATTGGCGCCCTGCTGGTCCCGGTCGGCAACTTGCTGATGGAAGCGACCGGCACCTGGACCATCGTGCTGTTCGTCGTTGCCCTGATGGATTTGACGGCGGCCTGCCTGGCCATCACCCTGCTGCGCCCCGTGCTGGCGCGCCACGTGGCGAAGTCGCGGCGCCTGTTCGAGAAGGAATCGATGATAGGCCGCGACGCCGCGCCCGCATAAGGACAGGCTTTACGCCCCCGGCCGCGGCGGAATATTCATGCCCTTCGCCACCGCCGGACGCGCCAAAAAGGCGTCGACCACCCGCTTGAGCTCGGGGAAATCGGCATAACCCACCAGCTCGCCCGCGCCATAAAAGCCGACCAGGTTGGCCACCCACGGGAAGGTGGCGATGTCGGCAATGGTGAACTCGTCGCCGAGCATCCACTGTTTACCGGCCAAGTGCGTATTCAGCACGCCCAGCAGGCGCTTGCTTTCGCCGACGTAACGCTCGAGCGGGCGCTTGTCTTCGTACTCCTTGCCGGCGAATTTATGGAAAAAGCCCAGCTGGCCGAACATCGGGCCGATGCCGCCCATCTGGAACATCAGCCACTGGATGGCGTGGTAGCGGCCGGCGGCATCCTGCGGCAACAGCTTGCCGCTCTTTTCCGCCAGGTACAGCAGGATGGCGCCCGATTCGAACAGGGTCAAAGGCTGGCCGCCGGGACCGTCCGGATCGATGATCGCGGGAATTTTATTGTTGGGATTGAGCGAGATGAATTCCGGGCTCAGCTGGTCGTTGCTGGCAAAGTTGACCAGGTGGGGCTCGTAAGCCAACCCGGTTTCTTCCAGCATGATGGAGACCTTGACGCCGTTCGGCGTCGGCAGCGAATACAGCTGGATGCGCTCCGGATGCACGGCAGGCCATTTGGCGCTGATCGGGAAATCGGACAAGGGTTTGGCGGACGAAGTGGCGCTCATGAGGTTTCCTTGACAAGGTGGACGAAGGATTATGACGCAGATGCGGCAGACTTGCCGGCGCCACCCCAATGGGCACTTTATGCAGGATTCTGCATAATTATCAGCCGCAGGAATCCGCGTTTCTCTAATACAACAAACTACCTACAACGGGTTACAAAGAGTTGCTCACGATTAACTATCGGTTTATCCTGATCGTCTTTACGCAGTTGTCTCCCCGGCACCCACGCTCCGCTGCCGGATCGCTCGGATCACCCCATTTCACCACGACGGCCGCAGTCCCGCCGCAAGCTGTTCCTCGGCACACGCATCCACCGTGCTTCCCGCATAGGTGGCGTGCCGTATATCTACAACCCTATTTTTTGGAAAACACATGAAGATCACGGATTTGCGCATCGGAACGCGGCTGGGCGCCGGTTTCGCCATCGTCCTGCTGCTGCTGGCGGCAGTGGCGACGCTGGGCATCCACGGTATCGCCAGCAGCGATGCGGCGCTGGGCAACATCGTCCACCAGAACGTCCACAAGATGGGCCTGTTGCACGAGATGTCGAACAGCGTGCACATCGTCTCGCGCGTCAGCCGCAGCATCGTCCTGCTCAATGAGCCGACCGAGATCGAAACGGAGATCAAGAAGATTGTCGACGCCCGCGGCAAATACAACGCCGCCTGGGAGGCGCTGCAAAAGACTGCCGCCAGCGCGCATGGCGCCGAGATCCGCGCAAAAATCACCGCGGCCCAACAGCTGACCCGTGCACTAAACGACAAGGTGATCGAGCTGGCCCGCGAGAACAAGGATGCGGAGGCGACCCTGGTGCTGCTCAAGCAAGCCGGCCCGGCGACCGTCGCATGGCAGGCTGCCATCGAGGAATATGTCGAGCAGCAGTCGGCCAAGAACGATGCGTCGATCAGCGAAGCCGCCGCCGACTACAGCGCGATGCGCACCTCGATGCTGACATTGACCGGGCTGGCGATCGCCATCGGCGCCCTGCTGGCCTGGTTCGTCACCCGCAGCATCACCGTGCCGACCGATATCGCCGTGCGCATCGCCCAGGCGGTGGCCGCAGGCGACCTGACCAGCAACATCGAAGTGCGCTCGAAAGACGAAACGGGGCTGCTGATGCAAGCCCTGAAAGAGATGAACGACAGCCTGGTCGGCATCGTCGGCAACGTGCGCGGCGGTACCGATCTGATCGCTACCGCCTCCAGCCAGATCGCCGCGGGCAACCTCGACCTGTCATCGCGCACCGAGGAACAGGCCAGTTCGCTGGAAGAGACGGCGTCGTCGATGGAGGAACTGACCAGCACGGTCAAGCAGAACGCGGAAAACGCCCGCCAGGCGAATACCCTGGCGCAATCGGCCTCGGCCGTAGCAATGCGCGGCGGCGCCGTGGTGTCGCAGGTGGTGGCGACCATGAGCTCGATCAACGCCTCGTCGACCAAGATCGTCGACATCATCGGCGTGATCGACGGCATCGCTTTTCAAACCAACATCCTGGCGCTGAATGCCGCCGTCGAAGCGGCGCGCGCTGGCGAACAGGGCCGCGGCTTCGCCGTGGTGGCATCCGAAGTGCGCAACCTGGCGCAGCGTTCGGCGTCGGCCGCCCATGAAATCAAGGCCCTGATCGGCGACTCCGTCAAGCAAGTCGACGACGGCGCCCGCCTGGTCGACCAGGCCGGCAGCACCATGCTCGAGATCGTCGACAGCGTCAAGCGGGTCACCGACATCATGGGCGAAATCACCATCGCCAGCGAGGAGCAGACCGCCGGCATCGAGCAGATCAATGTGGCGATCAGCCAGATGGACACCGTCACCCAGCAAAATGCTTCGCTGGTGGAGGAAGCGGCGGCGGCGGCCGAATCGCTGAACGAACAGGCCGGCATGCTGGCGCAGGCCGTCAGCGTGTTCAAGCTGGACCGCCCGGCGCCAGCTGCCGCCAGCCCACGCGGCGCCCGCCGTGCCGCCGCCCCACGGGCCGTCCCGGCCTTGATTACGGCCTAGTCACCCGTAAATAAAGCCTCTTTGCAAGTTTCTGCGCGTCCAGTAGACTGATGACATCTCGATAATTTTCGGAGCGCAGAGCTTGCAGATGCATCTGGCGACCTTGCTGATCGGCCATACGCCCCGCATGCGGCGCGTCATGGCGTATTGGGCCGCCACCGCTTTTATTTACAGTTTTTCCGCCCTGATCGTGCTGCGCGAAGCGGGTGTGCGCGCCGAAGGCGATGTGGAAGCGGCCCTGGTCGCATGTTTCGGCTTCGGCGGGGTCAGCCTGTTTTATCTGCTGCTGCGCTTCTCCGGCCAGCTCGGCATCGCCCACTGGAAGCTGGCGGTGGCGCAGGCATATTACGCCGTGCTCTACAACATGAGCCTGTATGCGGCGCTGGGCGATTTGCGCGGCGCCATCCTGATCGGCCTGCCCGTGGTCATCGTTTTCTGCGCTTTCGCCCTGCGTCCCGCGCAAACCATTGCGCTCAGCTTTTTCGCCATCGGCGCCCTGCTTGCCACCAGCGGCGCGCTGATCTGGTGGCGGCCCCTGCGCCATCCCCTCGAAGTGGAGCTGGTGCACGTGGGACTGGCCAGTTTCGGCGTCGCCTCGGTGGCGCTGATCAACAGCGAACTGTCGCGCCTGCGGGCGCGCCTGATCGACGCCGTCGCCACCATCAAGCTGCTGGCCACCACCGATGAACTGACCCTGCTGGCCAACCGCCGCCACATGCACGAACTGCTCGACGTCGAGCACGAACGGCGCCGCGCCTCGCCCGGCCCGGTCTGCGTGGCGCTGATCGACATCGATTTTTTCAAGGCCATCAACGACCGCTACGGCCACGCCGCCGGCGATGCGGTCCTGAAATCCTTCGCGCGCACCGCCAACGCCGCGCTGCGTTCGGGCGACACGCTGGGACGCTGGGGCGGCGAAGAATTCCTGCTGTTGATGCCGGCCACCGAGCTGCACGAGGCGCTGGCGGTGCTGGGCCGGATTCACGCCGCGGTGGCCGGCTTGCGTTTCGATGCCATCTCGGCGGAACTGCGCCTGACCTTTTCCGCCGGGGTCGCCGCGGCCAGGCTGCCGGACGCCCGCTTCGACGAAGCCATCGGCCGCGCCGACGCCGCCATGTACCAGGCCAAGTCGGACGGCCGCAACCGCGTGGTGGCGGCGTGACAAGCGGCGCGCGCGGCGGCGTACAATCGGGGCCGGGCCGCCGTTCCCGCGGCGGCCATTCCACCTTTGTCTCTGATGCCATGTCGATGTTGCCGCCGCGCCCAGTAACCACCGTCCTGCTGATGCTGGCCGGCGCGGCCACGTTTGCGCCGGCGACGGCCTCGGCCGCACTGGAACCGGTGCGCGTGCTGGTCGAAGATGCCGCCAGTCCCTGGTCGGACCACAACGGCGTCGGCCTGGCCAACGACTTGGTGCGCGCCGCCTTCGAAGCGGCCGGCTCGCCCGCCACCCTGACCGTGGTGCCTTACGCGCGCTGCAAGGCGCTGGTGATCCAGGGCGCCGCGCCCAGCTGCTTCAGCATGTCGGCCGCGCCCGAACTGAAAGGCACGGTGCGTTTTGCCGACCGCCCGCTGTTTTCCGTGACGGCGCATTTCTATGCCGGCAAGCACGGCGGCAACGCCCTGCGCTCGCTCGACGATCTGCGTCCCGGCATGCGCCTGGGCATCGTCCACGGTTACGAGTACCCGCCGGAGGTGATGGAGCTGGCGCGCCGCGGCATCATCCTGGAAACGGCCCGCTCCGAAGTGATCAACCTGCGCAAGCTGGCCGCGCGCCGCATCGACCTGGCGGTGGTGATGACGGACACCTTGCGCAGCATCGAGCTGGTCGAGCGCCAGGCCGGCGTGGCGGACATCGTCCACGCCTTCGTCGGTCCGACCATGGGGTCGTTCATCGGCTTCAGCACCAGCAACCGGGATGGCGAGCGCCAGCGCCTGCTGTTCAATGCCGGCTTCAAGGCCATCGGCGAAAATGGCCAGAGAAATCAGATCGAAACGCGCTGGCGCCTGCAATGCGCGACTTTTTGCCCGGAATAGAAACGGTTTTGCTGCTTTTTTGAGCACGCCGATAAAACGGCCGCGCCTACTGGGAAGACCTTACCCATGATGGTTGTTTTACCCACAGATTCTGTGGGTAAGCTTCAAAATAAATAATATTGTCAATAATGCCAGTCTGCGAGGATGCTGCGTCTATATTGTCGCTCAAGCAACCGCCAGTGCGTCTTGAATCTGCTGCAAGGAGGCTGGTTTGCCGATGTGCATATCGAAGCCCGCGCTGCGCGTTTTGTGGCGCATGACATCGTCGTTCCACGCCGTCAGCGCGACGATTTTCACGTCGCGCAATTCGGGAGAGTCGCGCAGGGCGTGCAGCACTTCGAAGCCGTCCATCCCGGGCATGCCGATGTCCAGAAAAATGATGTCGGGATGGATACGCCGCGCTTTGGCCAGCCCATCCACACCGGAGGTGGCACACGCGGCGGCATGGCCTAGCGCGTGCAGCAGTTGCGTCAGGGTGCTGGCAGCATCTTCATTGTCATCAATGACAAGGGCGTTACTGCATGGTGTCGATTGTGCGAGGCGGGCCATATCGTTTCTGCCGGTTGGTGATTACACTTCACCATAACACCGCGGGCTTGTGTGGCGTAGCTACATACTCTTGCTTGGATGTAGGAGCCATCTGATCCCGACCATGTGCAGATGGTATGATTATAACTACCAACATTCTTTGCTTTTCACACACTCGACATGCCTGCCGAAGCGAATCGCATCCTGCCGTCCGAAGTGCAAGAGATTCAAAGCATCAGCGCCGTGCCGCAAATCCTGGAAACCGTGGCCTCCATGACCGGCCTGGGTTTTGTCGCCATCGCGCACGTGACCGAGGATTCGTGGACAACTTGCGCCGTGCTCGACAAGCTCAATTTCGGCCTGAATGTCGGCGACGGCCTGGATGTGACAACCACGCTGTGCGAAGAGGTGCGGGAGAGTGGCAGCATGATCGTCATCGATCACGTATTTGAAAGCGAGCGCTATCGGGACCATCACACGCCGCGCATTTACGGTTTCCAGAGTTATTTCTCGATTCCCCTGTTTCGCGCCGATGGCGCCTATTTCGGCACCCTGTGCGGCCTCGATCCGCGGCCGATGCAGCTATCGGGACAAGCGACCGTTTCCACGTTGACATTGTTCGCCGAATTGATCTCGAAGCAGCTGGACGCAGAGCGCAAGCATTCGGTGATCGAAAGCGATCTTCGCTCCGAACGCGAAGTGGCGGAGTTGCGCGAGCAATTCATCGCCGTGTTGGGCCATGATCTCCGAACCCCGCTGGGCGCGTTTCAACATGGCCTGGACCTGTTGAATATGAAGCATTCCGATCCCCAGGAAAAATCCTTGTTGGCCAGAATGCAGAGAAGTGTGGGCCGCATGAACGCCCTGGTCGACGACGTCGTCGATTTCGCGCGCGGCCGCATGGGCGGCGGCATCGGCATCGCGCTGCGCCGTGAAACCGCGCTGGAAACGCCGTTCGGCCAGGTCGTCGACGAATTGCGCGAGCTGCATCCGGCGCACTCGATCATCGCGGACATACAACCGGGGATAGCGCTGCATTGCGATGCGCCGCGCCTGGGCCAGTTGCTGTCGAATCTTTTGAAGAATGCGCTGGTCCATGGCGCCCCGGGGACGCCGGTGCGTGCCGCGATCAGCGCTGCTGGCGGCAAATTTACGATTGAAGTATCGAACGGCGGCGCGGCGCTGGCGCCTGAACTGGTGGCGCAGCTGTTCAAGCCATTCTGGCGCGGACCGTCGAGCGACGCGCGCGAAGGCCTGGGCCTGGGCTTGTATATCGTTTCCGAGATCGCGAAATCGCACGGCGGCGCCATCGACGTCAGTTCGCGCGACGGATTGGTGGTGTTCCGCTTTAGCATGCCGCTGGACAGCACTGCCGGCTTGTCGGCCGCCTGAAAACGCAAAACTGGCCGCGCGCTGCGGCCAGTTCCTGTGCGTCGAGATGCTAGCTTACTTCTTTGCCGCAAAGGCTTTCTTCAGCTGATCTGCCGCCATCATCTCGGCATCTTTCGCCAGCGGCACCACGGCGCCCATGCCGAAAAACTCGTGGGTCACGCCCTTGTATTCCTTGTAGGTCACCGTCACGCCATCCTTGCGCAGCTTGTCGGCGTATGCCACGCCTTCCGACAGCAGGGGATCGATCTCGGCGGCGATGATGGTCGCCGGCGGCAAGCCTTTCAGCGAGGCGGCTTTGATCGGCAGCGCCGACGGGCTGCTCGGGTCGGCGCCATAGTGCTTGAAGAACCAGGCCATCATCGGCTTGTTGAGCGGCTTGGCGTTGGCGTTGGTCATGTAGGATGGACGGGTCATGTCGTCGCTGACCACCGGGTACACCAGCAGCTGGTGCAGCGGCATTTTGGCTTTCTTGTCGCGCGCCATCATCGAAACGACAGTCGCCAGGTTGCCGCCGGCGCTCTCGCCGCCGACCGCCACGCGCATCGGATCGCCATTGATTTCCTTGGCGTGCTCAAGTACCCAGCTGTAGGTGGCGTACGCGTCGTCGGGCGCTGCCGGGAATTTATTTTCAGGAGCGCGGTGGTAATCGGGCGAGACGATGATGGCGTTGGCCATTTTCGCCAGCGCGCGCGGCGAGGCTTCGTACACCTTGGTATCGGCAATCACGAAACCGCCGCCATGGTAGTACACCATCACCGGGAACGGACCCTTGCCTTCCGGCGTGAACACAAACACCGGGAAAGCGCCGTGCGGGCCGGTGATGCTCATTTCCTTCATCGTCACGCCCGCTTCCGGGGCGGTGCTCTTGCCCATGTCCGTCATGACTTTCTTCACGGCGTCGGCCGGGGTCGGCTGCTTTCGCGCTTCTTCCGGGGTCAGGGTTTCGATCGGCTTGCCGCCCAGGCTGGCCAGCGCGTCCAGCACTTTCTGCATGTTCGGTTCGGCTTTCGGCGGCTTCGGCGCGTCGGCGGCGTGCGCCACGGAGGCGACCAGGGTGGCCGTGGCCAGGGCGATGATGCTCATTGCATGTTTCATTGTTATCCTCGAATGTCAAAAGTTGTCGTTGGTGTGCGTATCTTTGTAGCGAGCTCGACAACAATACGGCTTAAACAAGCATGTCACTGTTAGATGCACAACTTATGTACTGCCTCAGGCATGGGTCGGCAGTTACCAGCAGTCATCTTGACAATTGTTAATTCAGCATGCGCCACATCGCGCAACTTCGGCTCAGCGTTCCAGACTAGTCACAATGAAAGTGCTGTTGCAAACACTCCCCGGACTGTTAAACTTCGCTTGCCCGACAGCAAGAATGGCGCTACATTCACTGGCACGGATGTCTTCTCCGCCGCACACCTCCGGTCGTCGAGGTGTCCCTGAAATACCTCTTGCCCGGCCCCAATCCTGCCGAATCGATCGTCCTTCATTGTGTAATTCCGATGGGCCTGAACTTCATGGATGTACGTTCACTTGTTCGCGTTTGCCTGCTGCTGATCGCCGGCGTGGCCTGCGCCGGTGCCGGTGCGGCCGCGCCCGTGTCCGGCCCGCTGGGGGCGAAAATTGCCGCGCTGGGCGAACAGGGCCGCTTCGATCCGGTCACCGCCCGCGGCGCCCTTCTCTCACTCGAGCCTGCCGCTCGCGCGGCGCCGACGGCCGTCAAAAGCGATTTTCTGTATCAGCTCAGCCAGGTCGAGCGGGGCATTGGCGACACCGCCGCCGCCACCCGGCTGGCCGACGAACTGATCGCCACCACTACCGTCGCCGGCGACAAGCCGGCGCTGGCGCGCGGCCTTCTCAGCAAGGCCGCCACCCTCTCGGAACTGAAGCAGCTGAGGGCATCGCACGCCCTGCTGTGGCAAGCCGAAGCGCTGGCCGCCGGCAGCCCCGATACCGGCCTGCGCGTCGAGGCCGGCGTCGCCAGCGGTCAGGCCCATGCCGAAGAAGGCGACTTCCCCACCGCGCTGGCGCGCATCGAGGGCGCCGTCACCCTGGCGCGCCAGAGCAATCAGCGCATTTCGCAAATCGTCGCCCTCAACGCCCTGGCCCGTTTGTACGATCAGCTGAAGGAGTACGACAAAGGGTTTGCCACGCTGGACGAGGCCTACGCCATCGCCGGCAACGCCGGCGTGCCCGGCTACGTGGCGCTGCTGAAAAACAGCGAATACGGCCTGGCCATGGACACCGGGCAGAGAAAACGCGCCGTCGCCGCTCTGCTGGCGGGGCTGGAGATCGAACGCAAGATCGGCGCCGCCCCGCTGGTGGTGAGCAGCCTGGTCAACCTGTCGGACCTGGCGCTGAAAGACCGCGACTTCGGCGCCGCCGCCCGCTACGCCCGCGACGCACTGGCCGCCGCGCAAACACTGGGCAGTCCGCATCGCGAGGCGGTGGCCCGTTTCAACCTGGGTTCGGCGCAGCTGGGACTGGGCCAGCTGGCCGAGGGTAAAAAAAGCGCCGCCGCGGCCCTGGTCGTGCTCGAGGCCGAGGGCGATTTGCCGGCCCTGCAATCGATCTGGCGCGAATACGGCGATGCCCTGGAAGGGGCCGGCGACGCGCCTGCGGCACTGGCCGCCTATCACCGCGAGCGCGATCTGTCGGACGCGCTGTTCAAGAAGCAGCGCCAGGAAGCCATCTGGCAGCTGGAAGAAAAATTCGGCGCCGAAAAGAAGGCCCGCCAGATCGACAAGCTGAACCAGGAAAACGCCCTGAAATCGGCGCAGATAGCCAACAACCGCCTGCAACAGAAAGTCTGGTGGCTGCTGGCGACGGCGCTCACTTTCGGCGCCATCATCACGGCAATCTTGTACCGCAACGTGCGGCGCGCCAATGCCCATCTGAAACGCAAGAACACGGAGCTGAAACACCAGAGCAGCCACGATCCGCTCACCGCGCTGTACAACCGCCGCTATTTTCAGGATGCCATGAGCGCGCGGGCCAAGGCGGCTGCCAGCCACCCGCCTTCGCCCGCGCAGGCTGATGAGACCGGCGCCCTGTTCATGATCGACGTCGACCATTTCAAACGCGTCAACGATCTGCATGGCCACGCGATCGGCGACCAGGTGCTGGTGATGATCGCCGGCCAGCTGCGCGAGATTTTGCGCGAAACCGACATGATCGTGCGCTGGGGCGGCGAAGAATTTCTGGCCTGGCTGCCGGACCTGAAACGCAGCCGCCTCAACGAAGTCGCGGCGCGCCTGCTGGCCGGCATTGCGGCGCGTCCGCTGATCCACCAGGGCGCGGTGATCCCGGTGACGGTGTCGATCGGCTACGCGCCCTTCCCCATGCCGCGCGCCGGCGCCGGCCTGGGCTGGGAGCGCATGCTGCACCTGGTCGACATGGCCCTGTACATGGCCAAGAGCCACGGCCGCAACCGCGCCTACGGCCTGGCCTCGATCGCCAACGCCGACAGCGCCGGCCTGGACGCCCTCGACGCCGGCCTCGAGCAAGCCTGGCGCGACGGCGCCGTCGACATGGCGGTGGTGGTGGGACGATGAGAACGCGTACATTGCTGTTGTTGGCGCTGGCGATGCCCCTGCTGGCCAGGGCGGCGCCGGAGCTGCGCGTGGTGGTCGACACCAGCACCGCAATGCCGATGAGCCAGTTCGCCCACGGCGAAGTGGTCGGCGGCATCCACCGCGATCTGGGCCTGGCGATCGCGCGCCAGCTGGGCACCAGCGCGCGCCTGTCGCCGATGCCGCGCAAGCGCATCCCGGTGGTGCTGGAAAACGGCCAGGCCGACCTGTCCTGCCACTACCTGCCGGCCTGGCTGCCGGGCGGCTTCGACTGGACCGTGCCCTTTCTGCCGAACGCCATCCTGATCGTCACCGGGACCCAGTGGCCGGCGCCGGCCAGCATCGACGAATTGCGCGGCGCCCCGATCGGCACCGTGCTGGGCTTCGTGTATCCGGAAGTGCAACACGTGCTGGGCACCGGTTTTATCCGCGACGATGCCGCCGACGCCTTGCAGAATCTGACCAAGTTCGCCGCCGGGCGCAGCCATCATGCGCTGACCGGCGAGGTGTTTTTTTCCTATCAGCAGAGACTGCATCCGAATTTGTTGCAGGTGCATCGGCCCTTGCTGGTGACGCGCTTCGAGGCACAGTGTGCGGTGTCGCGGAAGGGGCGGTTTTCGGTGGGCAGGATCAATGGAGCGATCAGGGCCTTGCAAAGGAAAGGGGAGATCGAGGCGATTTATCGGAAGTATCGATAGTGGCGCCAGCTTCGCAAACGGGGCATGCAGCGCTAAGGTGAGCCGGCCGCGTTGCCAACCAATTGCAACAGGTCGTCAATGCGCACCGGCTTGACCAGGTGCAAATTGAAACCGGCCAGGCGGGTCAGGTCGCGGTCGTGTTGTTGGCCGAGGCCCGTCAGCGCCACCAGTTTCAGATCGCGGCCCCAGGGCTTGCCCCGCACGTGCAGGGCCACTTGCACGCCGCTGATGTCGGGCAGGCCCAGGTCGAGCAGCACCAGGTCGTACTTGCCGGCCTCGGTGGCGGCAATCGCGTCCTCGCCGTTGTGGACACTGCGGGCGTCGTGGCCCAGCGCGCCCAGCAGCGCCACCAGGGTGTCGGCGCCGTCGACGTTGTCGTCGACCACCAGCACCTGGCGCGGCGCCGGAACGGCGTCCTTGTTCTGCACCGCGGGCGCCGGCACGGCCACGGGCAAGGCGCGAGATGGCGCCAGCGGCAGCCGCACCGTAAACTGCGCGCCCTGGTTGGGACCGGCGCTGGCGACGCCGATTTCTCCCTGGTGCAAGGTCACCAGGTGGCGCACCAGCGACAAGCCGATGCCCAGCCCGCCCCTGGCTTGTTCGCCCTGGGCGTGCACCTGCGAAAACATATCGAAGATGGTGGCCATGGCGCCTGGTGTCAGTCCGATGCCGGTATCGGCCACCACCACGCTGACGGCGTCGCCGTCCACGCTGGCGTTCAAGCTGACTCGCGCGCCGGACGGCGAGTACTTGGAGGCGTTGGTCAGCAGATTGGTAAAGATCTGGGTCAGACGGGTGGCGTCCGCTTCCAGCCAGACGGGGGCGTCCGGCATGCTCACGGTGAGTTGCTGGGCGGCGCCGTCGAACAGGGGCCGCACGCTCTCGACGGCATGCTCGACGGCGGTTTGCAGGGCTACGTGCGCCAGCCGCAGCGCCAGCTTGCCGGAACTGATGCGGCCCACTTCCATCAGGTCGTCCACCAGTTCGACCAGCTGGCCCACCTGGCGTTCGATCACAAGCCGGCTTTTTTGCCACACTTCATTGCGCTCGCTCAGTTTCATCAGCTGGATGGCGGTGGAGATGGGCGCCAGCGGCCCGCGCAGCTCGTGCGCCAGGGTGGCGAGGAATTCGTTCTTGCGGACGTCCGCTTGTTGCAGCAACGCTTCGCTGGCGCGCAGCTGGCGTGCCGCCACTTCGCGGGCGGTGTGATCGGCGGCGATGGTCAGCACCGACTCCACCGCGCCGGCGGCGTCAAAAGCGGGAATCGCGCGGGTGACGAAAAAGTGTTCTTGGCCCTGGGGATCGAAAAAGCTGAACTCCATCTCGCGCACGATGCCGTTACGGATGACGTCGTCGAGCACGGCGCTCCAGCGCGCGCACATCACCGGATCCATGCCCAGCTCCTGATTGGTCTTGCCGATGAAGGCCGATGGCGGCAAGCCGGTGATCGTTTCGATGCAGGGGCTGACGAACAGGTGGCGCTGCTGCAGGTCGAAGCGGGAAATTACGTCGGGCAAATTCTCAACGATCACGGTCAGCTCGTCCTCGCGCCTCTGCGCTGCCGCGCGCGCCTCGATGGCGGCAGCGGCGACAGCGGCAGCCGGCAGCCGGCCGCTGGCCGCCCGGCCCAGCCAACCAGCGACGAAGCCGCCCGCGACCAGCGCAGTCGGCCACCACCAGCTATTGCCCTGCCAGATAGCCAAGGTTTCCGTCATCCCATGCGCCCCGCTGTTCACTTATATGCAAGTGCAACATCATGGCAGAATCGGCAGCGATGGTCATTACACAAGCAGGTCATATTTCATCTAGTCATTAATTCTATGACACGCGCACCCCTGTCGCAAGGCAACCCGCCTTGCCCGACCGTTTCGTCTATACTCGGGCGACCAAGAGTGATAATTTAAATTTCTTTCGCGTATATACAACCGCATGAATTCAACAAGCAAGCCTGCGCGCCCCCCGGCCATCCGCATGTCAACCGGCATCGCCGGCCTCGACGACATACTTTGCGGCGGTCTCACCGCCCAGCGCGTCTACCTGGTGGAGGGCTCGCCCGGCACCGGCAAGACCACTCTGGGTCTGCAATTTTTGCTGGATGGTATCAAAAAAGGCGAGTCCGGCCTGTACATCACCCTGTCGGAGACGGCCGACGAACTCGACGCCGTCGCCAACAGCCACGGCTGGAATATCGACGCCTTGCACGTGTTCGAACTGGCCACCGACGATGTCCTCGATCCGGAGTCGCAACAATCGGTATTTCATCCTTCCGAAGTGGAATTGGGCGAGACCACCCAGAGCGTGATGGAGATGATCGACCGCATCAAGCCGGCGCGGGTGGTGTTCGACAGCCTGTCGGAAATGCGTTTGCTGGCGCAAAACCCGCTGCGCTATCGCCGCCAGATTCTGGCTCTCAAGCAGTTTTTCGCGTCGCGACAATGCACCGTGCTGCTGCTGGACGATAAATCCAATCTGGCTGACCAACACCTGCATAGCATCGCCCACGGCGTCATCAGCCTGGAGCAGATCGCACAGGAGTTCGGCAAGGAACGGCGCCGCTGCAACATCATCAAGATGCGCGGCATCCAGTTCCGCGGCGGCTTTCACGATTACATCCTGCAAAAGGGCGGCATCCGCATATTTCCGCGCCTGGTCGCCAACGAGCACCTCGGCGAGTTCAGCGCCCACGTCAGCTCGACGGGATCGACCGGCCTCGACACCCTGCTGGGCGGCGGCCTCACCGCCGGCACCAACACCCTGATAGCCGGCCCGTCCGGTATCGGCAAGACCAGCATGGCGGTGCGCTGCATGCTCACCGCGCTGGAACGGGGAGAAAACGCGGCGTTTTACTTGTTCGACGAGGGCCTGGGCACCTTCCACATCCGCTCGGCCGCCTTCGGCATGGACCTGCGGCCCTACGTCGACCATGGCCAGCTGAATATTTACCATATCGATCCGGCCGAACTGTCGCCGGGAGAGTTCGCCCAGAAACTGCGCGATTCGGTGGAAATATCGAAAGTGACCTTCCTCGTCATCGACAGCCTGAACGCCTACCTGCAAGCCATGCCGGGCGAGCAGTACCTGATCCTGCAGATGCATGAGCTGCTGTCGTATCTGAACCAGAAAGGGGTGACTACGGTAATGATCCTGGGCCAGCACGGCCTGATCGGTGAGGTGCGCTCGGATATCGACCTCAGCTATCTGAGCGACGCCACCGTCCTGTTGCGCTTTTTCGAGTCGAACGGCCGCCTGCGGCGCGCCGTCACCGTGATGAAAAACCGCACCGCCGACCACGCATTGACCATCCACGAACTGCAGTTGAACGGCAGCGGGCTGGAAATCGGCGAACCGCTGCTGGGCTTCGAGGGCGTGCTGAGCGGCTTGCCCACGTACCGGGGTTCGACGCCGATGATGGACAGCCTGCCCCATGAGCACGGCTGACGACCGGGAACAACGCATCCTGATCCTGTCGCCGTGGGGACGCGACGGCGAAGTCATGCGCGCCGCCTTGCAGAAAGACGGTTTCATTTGCGATCTCTTGCCCGACTTCGACGCCCTGGCCGCGCGTATCCGCGCGGGCGCCGGCGCCGCCCTGGTCACCGAAGAAGCGCTGCACCAGGTCGACCTGCGCGCACTGGGCGCCTGGCTGGCCGAGCAGGAGTCCTGGTCCGATTTTCCCTTCGTCGTGCTGGTGTCGAAACGGGTCTCGCACGACAGCCTGCCGGCACGCAACGCCTTGAGCGAACTGGGCAACGTGATCCTGCTGGAACGCCCGCTCAACGCCCGCACCCTGCACAGCGCCATGGCCTCGGTGATGCGTGGACGGCGCCGCCAGTACCAGGCGCGAGATGTGCTGCTCGACCGCACCCGCACTGCCGACCGCCTCAGCCGCAGCCAGGCCGAGCTGATGCGCCTGAACGAAACCCTGGAGTCCCACATCTCCTCGCGCACGCGCGAACTGGCCCAGGCCAACGACAGGCTGACCAATGAAATGTTCGAGCGCGAGCGGGTGCAGCAAGCCATGGTGCAGCTGCAAAAAATGGAGGCGGTCGGCCGTTTGACGGGCGGCATCGCCCACGATTTCAATAATCTGCTCAACGTCGTGCAGGGCAGCATGGACCTGATTCTGATGCTGTCGCCCGACGACGGCGCCAAGCGGCGTGCAGAAGTGGCGCGGCGGGCCTGCGAACGGGGCGCCAAACTGACCAGCCAGCTGCTGGCGTTTTCGCGCAACCAGACCCTGAACTTGCGGCCGGTGGCGGTGGGGGCGATTTTCGATGGCGTGCGCGAACTGGTGGCGGCGTCGGTGGGGTCGCGGGTAGCGGTGTCGTTCGAAGCCGACAGCTTGTCGAACCACGTGTTTGCCGACGCCAACCAGATGGAAATGGCATTGCTGAACCTGGCGATCAATGCGCGCGATGCCATGCCGGACGGCGGCCAGCTGCATTTCACGGCCAGCGCGGCGCCGCCGCCGGCCGGCTTGCTCGGCGACGGTGACTACGTGCGCTTTGCCGTCGCCGACAGCGGCACCGGTATGACGGCCGAAGTCGCCAGCCGGGTGTTCGAACCGCTTTTCACCACCAAGGACGTCGGCCAGGGCACCGGTCTCGGCCTGTCGCAGGTGTACGGCATGGCCGTGCAATCGGGCGGCGCCGCCCGCGTGCAGAGCGCGCCCGGCATCGGCACCACGGTTGAAATCTGGCTGCCGCGCGCCCAGGCGCCGGCCGCCGCCGCCCAGCGCCCCGACACCTTCGCCGCCGCCCCGCACGCGGGC
>JACXTT010001738.1_pt1 | contig 35758 bp, 26 predicted proteins | sample 9270951 | NCBI WGS metagenome assembly JACXTT01 (sample SAMN15532306, study PRJNA645909) | rock metagenome | isolation source: weathered quartz diorite | place: Puerto Rico | collected 2017-06-21 | reverse complement strand
CGCGCGAGGGGGTCGGCTTTGATCCTCAAGCAGTTCTATTTGGGCTGTCTGGCACATGCTTCTTATTTGATAGGCGATGAGAAGACGGGCACGGCAGCCGTGGTCGACCCTCAGCGCGATATTGGTATCTATCTCGCGTTTGCCGCGGAACACAAACTCCACATCAAGCACGTTTTCTTGACGCACTTACATGCCGATTTTGTCGCGGGGCATCTGGAACTGCGCGACCAGCTTGGCGCGACGATTTATTTGGGAGCGAAGGCGCAGGCAGAATATAAGTTCACGCCGATGGCCGATGGAAGCGCGGTGGAGTTTGGCCGCGTGCGGATGAAAGCGCTCGAAACGCCGGGGCACACGCCGGAATCCATTTCGATTGCCCTCTATGATCTCGATAAAAGTGAAACGGAACCGCATGCCGTCCTGACGGGCGATACATTGTTCGTCGGCGACGTGGGGCGGCCGGATTTGCGGGCGGCGCTGGGATGGTCGGCCACGGATTTGGGCGCGATGCTTTTTGAGTCCTTGCAGACGAAGATTTTGCCGCTGCCGGACGCGAGTCTTGTCTATCCGGCGCACGGAGCCGGATCGCTTTGCGGGAAAGCAATCAGCAAGGAAACGGTTTCGACGATTGGCGAGCAGCGGAAAGTGAATTACGCGCTGCAGCCGATGAGTAAGAAAGCGTTTATTGAACTGGTGACGGCGGATCAGCCGGAAGCGCCTCCGTATTTTGTGTACGATGCGGTTTTGAACAGCAAAGAGCGCGCGACGCTGGACGAAGCGCTGGAGCGCGAGCTGAAGCCCCTCGAATTGGATCGCGTGTTGGAGCTGCGTTCGAATGGCGCGCAGATTTTGGATACGCGCGAGCCGGAAGAGTTCGCCGCAGCGCATCTTGCCGGAAGCACGAACATCGGGCTAAGCGGACAATACGCGACGTGGGCAGGCACGATTTTGAATCGCGAGAAACCGATTGTGATCATTGCGAATCCTGGGCGAGAAGCCGAGTCGGCGGTGCGGCTAGGACGAATTGGGTTCGACAACGTCGCAGGATATTTGAAGGGCGGAATGGAGAGTTTTTCATCGCGTGATGAAATGACGAGAAAGTCGGAAAGATACAGCGCGGCGTTTGCCGCGGAGGTTCTTGCGTCGCGCGAGGCGCCACAACTTTTGGACGTGCGCACGCCGCGCGAACGCGAAGGAAAAATGATTGAAGGAAGCGTGAACATTCCGCTGAATCGCCTTGCGGAGCGAGCGGAAGAATTGGACAAGAAGAGGCCGGTGCTGGTGCATTGCGCGGGAGGATACCGGTCGTCGATTGCGGCGAGTCTTTTGGAGCAAGCGGGATTTTCGGATGTAAGCGAGATTGCGGGTGGGCTTGCGGCGTGGGAAGTGGCGAAGCTGCCGGTGAGAACATCCGTGACGTAAAAATATCCTAAAACCAGTGTCCCCTTGCAGCTCCCCTATTCGACGCGGCAGTAGCAGTAGAGGAATTGCTGTGTTTTGCCGAAGGGCGTTTGATGAAGTTCCTTTGAACTTTCGACGAGGCGGAAGCGCGCGCCAAATTCGCTGTGCAGAGAATCGGCGTCGTAGCGCATCACTTCCAAACCGCTACATTCCATAGGGCCTTCGGGGCCGAACGTACTCACGATGACGTGGCCGCCGGGTTTTACGGCGCGAGCCGTCTGGCGCACATAAGTAAGGCGTTGCGCGGGCGTGGTCAAGAAATGAAAGACGGCGCGGTCGTGCCAGACGTCATAGGCGTGGCGGGGCAATTCGACGTGTTCGATGTCCGCAGCGAGCCAATGAACCTTTTCCGCCGCTGCGCCGAGGCGCTGCTTTGTGACTTCGATGGCTTTTTCGGAAACGTCCAGCACGGTGATGCTCGTGCAACCGCGCGCGAGCAGATCATCCACAAGCGTTGATTCGCCGCCGCCAATATCAATGATGGAAGCGGTGCGCACGTCCGTGGCGCGTTCGATGAGCGCGAGCGAAGTTTCGAGATGCGCGCGATACCAACTGACGGCGTCCGGCGCCCTCTTCGCGTAAATATTTTCCCAGTGGCTCTTCGCGTCCACGAAAATCTCCTACAAGCACAGAGTACTCCGGGCGATTGGCGGTTAAAAGGGGATTGGCGCGAGCGTTGCGCGTGGACTACTGCGAGAAGGTTTTGTAGCATTGGCCGCATGAAGAAAGGCAAGAATCGCAAAGCGGTAGGGGAGCCAGGCAAGGGCCCGAAGAGCATTGATGAATATTTGGCCGGCGTGCCGGAGCCCGGCCGCGGCACGCTCCAGAAAATTCGCGCAGCGATTCGTTCGGCGGCTCCGCCGGAAACGACCGAAGTCATCAGTTACGGGATTCCCGCGTTTAGGTACAAAGAAGTGCTAGTGTGGTTCGCGGCATTCGCGGACCACTGCAGTTTGTTTCCCAAAGCTTCCGTTATCGCAGAATTCAAGAGCGAGCTGAAGGGCTACACGATTTCGAAGGGAACGATTCAGTTTCCCCTGAACAAGCCGTTGCCATCCGGACTCGTAAAGAAAATGGTGAAGGCACGGGTGGCGCAAATCGAAAACAAAAAGAAATGAACTGCGCGTTTATCCTCGCGAAGTAGGCACAATTCTTCTCGTACGGCCAGACAGTTACTCGATTGGCAAAGGCGAGCAACGCGAATGCAGCGCGACTGGTTTCTCTACCCTAAACTGAAATATAGAAACTCATCCTTCCTGGCGGAGATTGTCTTTGAAATTGATGGGCACCTTTTTGATTTTTAACGGCGGACCCAGCTTCTGGCTTCTGCTGCTTGCTCTGCCCGGTGCTTCTGCCGGAATTTACATCTTTTTCCTCGGGTTCCGTATGCTGCGTTTCAAGCGCATGATTCTGAACACTCCTTTTTCGAAAATTCACAGTGCCTCGATTGGCTTGGTTGAGGTGAGTGGAACGCCCGGGGGACCGCAAGTGCTTACGGCGCCCGTTACGGGGGATCCTTGCTACTACTATCGCGTGCAGGCTTGGCAGCAGGTGGAATTAGACAGCAAACACAAATGGGTGCCGGTCCTGGACGAAAGTCTCTGCGTTCCGTTTTTTCTGGATGACGGTACAGGGCGAGTGCTCGTTGATCCGCAGGGCGCACACATGGATGTACACCGAAACTTCAGCGATGAGATTAGCGCTTCGGCACTTATGTCGCCGAATTTGGTGCCGGAGCACTTGCGGACATTTCTCGCGACGCGCGGGCTTGTGCCGTCGGACAGAATCAAACTGGACGAGCGCATTATCCCGCAGGGATTTCCGCTATTCGTTTTTGGGACGCTTGGCGAAAACACGACGATGAGTGGGTGGATTCCCCGGCCGCAAATCAGCGGAGCCTCGCCGTTGTCTTTCAGGTTTCGGCCGGGCGGCGGCACGCTGATGTTTCGAATGAGTTCGAAACGCACGCTGAATGCAGATAAGGTGCTGGCGTTTGCGAACGCGCTTGGCCGCGTACCCGGAGTTCACGTGGAAACGCGCGTGACTCGGATGGGAACCCCGGTGGACGCTTTTCCCCGAGGGACCCAGGCGAGCGTTCGAACGACCGTGTCAGTGACAACGGCAACTCTTCCTGAGCAGCCGGAGACTTCGTCGGCATCTGCTGCCTCTGCAACCGATAAAACAAACTCCGCGGAGTTCGATCTTCACCCGAGCGTTTGCATCGGCAAAGGCGAGCGCGACGAACTGTTCGCGATTTCTTCGCAGAGCCAGAGGGAAGTGGCAGGCAAACTGGCGTGGCGGTCGGCGGCCTGCATCTGGGGCGGGCCGGTTCTGGCGCTCATTTCCATCTATTTCCTGAAGATTTATTTCGAGTGGCTTCCATGAGCCTGATTCCCGCCCTCGTCGTTCTTTTTGCCGTTGGGGGAGTGATTTTTTATCTGGTGACGATTTACAACGGACTTGTCACAATGCGGAATGACATCGACAAGTCGTGGGCCAATATTGATGTTTTGCTGAAGCAGCGGCACGACGAATTGCCGCGGCTCGTGGATGTTTGCAAGGCATACATGCAATACGAGCGCGAAACGCTGCAGAGCCTCATCGAAGCGAGGAGCCGCTATGGTGCGGCGACAACGGTAGAGCAAAAGACCCAAGCCAGCAGCAGTTTGAGCTCGTCGGTTGGAAGACTTTTTGCGGTTGCGGAAAATTATCCCACGCTCCAGGCAAACGCATCCTTTTTGGAATTGCAGAAGAGGACGACCGAACTCGAAAGCCAAATTGCGGATCGCCGCGAGTTTTACAATGACGCGATCAACGTGTTCAATACGCGCATCCAGCAGATGCCTGACTCGATCGTAGCGCGGTTCATCGGGATGAAGCCGCGATTCATGTTTTTGGTGACGGCCGCGGAAAAGGCTCCTGCGCGGCTTGTGCTCGATACGCGCCAACCTTAGTTTCGCTTTTCGGCGGAAAATACGCGGTGCCAACTAGGCAGCTTTTGACGCGGGCGCTTGCTCGCGATGGACGGACCTGCGGTAAAACCTGTGATCACAACTGTCACAACGGTACGGACTGATCTGCATGGCGCGCAAGATGCGCCGCTCGAAGCGTCTGGGGTGCCACTCCGTCAGCGACCTGGTGGTCTACGCGATTCGAAATGGCATTATGCATCTCTGAAAATTTCTTCGGCGTACCGCAATTTCTTCTGTCCGATTCACGATAACAAATGTAAGAGAGTGTGAGAAGCTTTGCGGGGTAAGTTCCGCGAGGCTCGAATGAAGGCCGCTTCTCTGAGTCGTCCGCAGGCAATCGCGAAGAAACCACTCCAAGTGGAAGAGAGACCTCTTGCAGCGCGAGGTCCAGAGCAAGTGCTGCTGCGAGTGCGTGCTTGCGGAGTTTGCCGCACGGATCTGCACATTGTCGAAGGCGACCTGCCGGAAAAACTTCCGCACGTGATTCCCGGACACCAAATTGTCGGGGAAGTTGTCGAGGGCGCTTCGAACGATTTGCCCGCGGGCACGCGAGTCGGAGTTTCGTGGATTGGAGGAATCGACGGCAGCTGCGATTACTGCCGGCGAGGGCTGGAAAATCTTTGCGACGCTCCGACGTTCACGGGTTACACGGTGAATGGCGGCTACGCGGAATTTGCGCCGGCGCGCCGAGACTTTGTGTTTCCGCTTCCGGAGGCGCTCGATGATCTTCATGCCGCGCCATTGCTGTGCGCGGGAATCATCGGCTTTCGCAGTTTGCGCGTTGCGGGCGTCGAGCGGGGCGAGCGAGTGGGGCTATTCGGGTTCGGATCTTCCGCGCATTTGGTCACGTCAGTGCTACAGGCTTGGGGTTGCCCGATTTATGTTTCGACACGAGGGGAGTCTCATCGAAAGCTGGCTGAAGAACTCGGAGCAACATGGGTCGGAAGCGAAACAGAAAACCCGCCCGTGGAACTCGATCGCGCTGTGACGTTTGCGCCGAGTGGAGCTGTAGTTGTTGCGGCGTTAGGGAGCTTAAGAAAAGGCGGCGTGGTCGCCATCAACGCGATTCACTTGGACCGGATTCCTGAGTTTGACTACGACCGGTTGCTCTGGGGAGAGCGGCAAATTCGCAGCGTCGCCAACATGACGCGCCAAGACGCGAGAGATTTTCTGCAACTCGCCGCCGAAATTAAATTGCGTCCGAAAGTGACGTCGTTTCCGTTGGATCAAGTCAACGAAGCACTCGCCGCGCTAAAAAATGACAGCATTGACGGGTCGGCTGTGGTTGTTTTCTGACTACAGAAGCTTCTTTCTCAGCGCAGCCATCAGCAAAGCGCCACAGCCCAAGAGCGCGAACGATGCTGGTTCAGGTACCGAGGAAGACGGCGGACCGCCGAGGTCTGTAGTGAGTGAAGTATCCAAAAATCCGCCGCCTTGCACGTTTTCGTAGCTCGTTAAATCCAAAGAGCCGAATTTGCCAAAGATATCCACGGAAACGGTATTGCTTCCGGTGGGGCTATCCGCCAATTCGTAAGCGCGGATGCTGGGAAGCGGCACGAGCGTCAGCGGATTTACGATAGGATTTCCGTTCGGGTCTGTCAGGAATATGAAATCGGCGTTTGCCGCCGGTGAGTTGGTCGTGGAATTAGGAGTGAGCGCCATGTGAATAAGGCCGTCGAATGTGTGAGTCGCGCCCGTGGTCGAGTCGTGTGCGACAATGCTGAATCCAAAATCGGCATCACCGGTCCAGACTCCATTCGTGAAGGTCAGTGTGCCGAGCTTGAAAGCATTTGTTGGGTCAACGTCGTTGAGAGCAAAGCTGCCGGGGTCATGGGCAGTTTGAAACGTCAGCCCATTGGGAGTACCGGAGTCCACAAAGAAGGATAGTTGATTGACGGTGTCGTGAGTTGGATCTCCGCCGAAGGTCGCATGACCAATGCCCTGAACGGCGCTGCAACCGATGTCGGGACAAATAACGGGAGTCGGAGGCGGTGGGCCGATCACACCACACGAGTTTGCGGGACAATACTCATAGAAAGTCTCGTTTTGCCCGAGAACGTTACCGGTAAAACTTGTAATCGCCGCGGTAACGACTATGTTGTCTGCGCGGGCAGCCCCAGCAAAGGTGAAGAGGAAGACGACACAAAAGATAAAGAAAAGGGCCCGCAAAACCACGTGTGTGGGCATGTGGTTGCCTCCGTCAATTTAGACCTGTAGCCTGCTTTGACCTGTGCCCCGAGTTAGCTTTTAATGCAAGTATGATGCCAATACCCGCATTGTCGTAGGATTCCTAACTCCAAGCAAACATTGGAGTAGCTCGCGACAGAAACAATCCACCACTACCGAAGTCTTCAGCGAACTGCAAAGCTTTACACAAAAAGGACACGCATAGGTCACTGCACAGTGCCTTGATTTGAGGAGGTCGTTCGCGCCAGTTATAGTTGTCCGGCCTATTGAGCAGGAGAAAAGGGATCCGAGGGGGCGTGGATGGCGCGAACACTCTTGATTGACACGGATGGCGGTTCGGACGACGTAGTAGCTCTCATCATGGCGCTGCGATCGCCGGATGTTCGCGCAGCCGCGATTACCACGATATCCGGAAACGTGCCCGTCGGGCAGGCGACGCAAAACGTTCTGTTCACGGTTGAACTATGTAAGGCGGAAACGCCGGTATTCGCCGGGGCCGCAAAGCCGCTTACGCGCGAGCTTGTGACCGCTCAGTGGTTTCACGGGGTAGACGGCCTCGGAGATCATGGATACGCCCCCTCGTCGCGGCGAGCGGAAGCGCGGCACGCGGTCGAGGCGCTCATAGAGACCGTCCTCGCAAATCCGGGAATCGAGATTTTGACGCTGGGTCCTTTGACGAACCTTGCGCTGGCGATTCACCGCGAGCCGAAAATCGTAAAAGCGATCGGACGCTTCGTGGTGATGGGCGGCGCTCCGTGCTGCGAAGGCAACGTCACGCCCGCTGCCGAATACAACATTTGGGTGGACCCGGAGGCGGCAAGAATTGTTTTTCGGGCCGGCCTGCCGCTGGAGATGGTGGGATGGCATCTGTGCCGGGGCGAAGCTGCGCTGAACGAAAATGACATTAACAAGATTCTGGCACTCAAGACGCCGCTGGCTGAATTTGCGATTCGCTGCAACAGCGTTGCAGCGGAGGCTTATCACAAGCAAACAGGGGAAGGGGGAATTTCGTTGCCCGATCCCGTGTCCATGGCGATCACCCTCCAACCGAGACTGTGTACGGCTTCGAGCCTGCATTACGTGGATGTCGAAACCACAAGCGAGCTGACGCGAGGGATGACCGTTGTGGACCGCCTCGGAGTGGCTGACGACGAGCGAAACAGAGGCACTTGGGAATGGGCGTTGAAAGCACAAGTGAAGACGCACGTCTGCTGGACGCTCGATGTCGCCGGCTGGAAGGCCGCGCTTTATGCCGCGCTTCGCTAACGAAAGTGGTGCGCTGTGGCGATGAACCGCAAACCGATTGTTGTGGTAGGCAGCGTAAACATGGACCTCGTCGCGCGCGCGGAGCGAATCCCGCTTGCGGGAGAGACGGTTCACGGCACTGATTTTCAAACGCATCCCGGCGGTAAGGGCGCGAATCAGGCCGTCGCCGTGGCGCGGCTCGGCTATCCCGTTCGCATGATCGGCAGTGTAGGCTCCGATGCGTTTGGCGAAGATCTGCGCGCGCAGTTGGTGCGAAGTGGAGTAGATGCCGCTGCGGTTCGAACGGCCAAAGGACCGTCCGGAGTTGCTGTGATTGCCGTCGCTTCGAACGGAGAGAACGCCATCGTCGTGACGCCCGGCGCGAATGACAGCGTCTCACCGAAGGATATCGAAGACAATATTGACGCGATCCGCGAGGCGGGCGTGGTTTTGACGCAACTGGAAATTCCGTTTGAGACTGTCGAGCATTTGGCGGCGGTGTGTCAGCGCCAAAAAGTTCCGCTGATTCTGGATCCCGCTCCGGCAAGAGCGCTACCCATCGATTTGCTCGGGCGCGTGAGTTGGCTGACACCGAACGAAACGGAATTGGCTTCCATCGTTCCCGAGGCCAAGCACGATTCGAACGCGCTGGAGGCTTTCGAAACAGTCGAAGTTTTGGTCAAACAGTGCGGCCACGGCGTAGTGCTGAAGAGGGGCTCGCGAGGCGCGTATCTGGCGACCAAAGATGGTTTGCGCAAAGGTGTGGACGCCTTCCACGTGACCGCCGTAGATACGACCGGAGCAGGAGATGCGTTCAACGGCGCGTTTGCCGTTGCATTGCTGCTTGGAAAATCGCCCATCGAGAGCGCTCAGTTCGCTTCAGCGGCCGGCGCATTGTCCGTCACGAGAGCCGGCGCTCAGCCGTCCATGCCCACGTTGGATGAAGTGAATCATCTCCTGAGCCGCGGCGCTTGACCCGCGCGCCGGGCGCCACTACGTAACCTCTGAGGAATCAGGTATTTACCCTACCCGGCCTGCGGGTTTTTACCGACTATCTTTTCCGGCTCTTCTGACCCCTATTAGTAGAGGGTATTCCTCATGAAACGTGAGATGTGGCTCGGTGCCGCGTTGTTTGTGGCTCTGGTGTGCGCGACGCCGGCAAGGGCCGACAACAGGGTCATTGTCCGAACAACGAATCTTCCTGGGCTGCAGACGCTCTGTGCGTTGCCCACAACGTGCACCGTGGTTGGGGCATTGGATGGCTCGCTGGGACAAGTCTTTTTGGTGACGACACCCCTTCCCCTTCAGACCCTCGTCGGTCTGCTGAACGGCGTCACCGGATTCGTTAGCGCGGAGGCCGACCAGTTGCTCAATTTAGTGGGCGGGCAAAACGCGGCACCCTCGCCTCTCCCTTCCGGCTTGATATCTGACCGAACTATGACAGCGTATCCGGCGAATTCAACGACCATGGTGTGGAACGCCTACGCGACCCAACCTGCGGCGGACGTGGTAAACGTGCAGAACGCACAAAACACGTTCCACATCTTCGGGACGGGAATCATCGCGGACATAGACACGGGAGTGGACCCGAACCATCCGGCGCTGCAAGCGGTTCTGCTGCAGGGATACGACTTTACGCGAAACCAGGCGGGCGCCTCGGAGATGAACGATTTGGCATCGGGTTTCCAGCCCCCTACCTGCACCTCGTCGTGCCCGGCGCCCGCGAAAGTCAATCAATCCACGGCGGCAGTGCTGGACCAATCCACGGCGGCGGTGCTCGACGGAAATTCGAATTATGCGGCGTTTGGCCACGGGACGATGGTGCTGGGAGTGATCCATCTGGTAGCTCCAACGGCGCAGCTTTTGCCGCTCAAGGCATTCCATTCCGATGGAACCGGTAATCTCTCCGACGTGATCCGCGCGATTTACTACGCAGTGCAGAACAACGCCAACGTCATCAACATGAGCTTCGACACGCCAACGGCGTCGCCGGAGCTGCAGAAGGCCCTCGATTACGCGAATCAGCTTGGCGTGATTAGCGCGGCGTCGGCAGGGAACGAGGGGCAAGGGCCGGCGTTTCTGGTTTATCCTGCGGCGCTGCAGAATGATGTGATGGGTGTGGCGTCCGTCGGCTCGACGAGCACCACCGACAATACGCGGTCGTCGTTCTCGAACTTTGGAAACTCAATTGTGTGGGTTGCCGCTCCGGGAGAAGAGATTGTCACCACCTATCCTTTCAGCACTTATTCCGCGGGATGGGGCACATCGTTCAGCGCACCCTTTGTTTCCGGCGGAGCGGGATTGTTGCGCGGCTTGAATACTGGCATGAATCAGTCGCAGGCAGCTGCGGCCGTCGCGCATGCAGTGCTGCTGCCTCAGTCTGGCATGGGTAACGGAAGACTGGATCTGTCGCAGGCGCTCGCGTCGGTGCAGCCTCCTGGCGGCGGTTCGCCGGATTATGCGGTTTCGGCGGCGCCTTCTGATCAGACGATCACTGCTGGACAAATGGCGAGTTTTACAGTCTCTGCCGCGCCGCAGAATGGATTCAATCAAACCGTGACTTGGACTTGCACGGGCGCACCAACAGCGTCGACATGTTCCGTTTCGCCTTCCTCCGTCACGCTGGACGGCTCGAACGTAAAGACGGCGACAGTTACATTGACGACCACGGCGCGGACTGGAGAGATGCTCGTGCACTGGCGGCGTTTTGCTCCGCCTTCGATGCGGCTCTGGCAAGTTAATGTGGCGCTGATTCTCTTGCTTGCGCTCTTAGCGATGTGGTGGAAGACGAGCGCGCTGCGAGTCCCCGCGGGTCTCGCTACCATGGCGCTGCTGATGGTTACGCTTGCGTGCGCGTCTTGCGGTGGCGGATCAAATTCCACGCCGCCACCACCGCCGCTGGGCACGCCGCCAGGCGCCTACACGATTACGGTCACCGGAACTTCGGGCAACGTGACGCACGGTAAAACTGTCAAGGTAACCGTAAACTGAACCTGGATTCGAAGCTGCAGAAAAGACAGTCAGCAAAGACTCGAGAGCCCCTAAACAAAAACCCTCCGCGATAGCCGCTGTTCCGCAAACAGTACGCCAGCCGCATTAATTAAATACTGTTCGTCGCTGAGCATTTCAACGAGTTCGTCGGGGAATGGTGAGATTTCACCTTGCAAATACATCGCGAGTTCGCGATAGATTTCCCGCCGCGCGTACGGTGCCAATTCGTTGCGGCGGCGCAACGCGTCTTGAATGAGCGTGGCCAGTTCGGGCGTCGCGGCCCGGCGAAGCTTCATCGCGATGGAAGGATAATCCATGAAGGAGTTGTACTTTTGGCGGCTCCAGAATTCCTCTCCCGGTGCAACCAGAGGTGTTTGGCGTACAACGAGCGTCCCCGCCACGCGGTCGCCAAAACGCTGCATTAGAGGGCTGCTCAGCACGGAAAGTCCTCCAACCAGATAGGCGAATGGCAGCGCATCAAACACGCGCATCAGATTCCGAACCCACGCTTGTTCGATTCGCAGCGGAAGTCCGGTTTGGTCAATCACCCTCAGATGAAAGAGGCGCTTCCCGACCGTCTGGCCGTTCCAGAATGCCTCCAGCAAGGCGCTATACGCAAATCCGATGGCGAATTCCGTCAGCGTAACTACCATGAATCCGAATCCCGGCGCCTTCGAAAAGATCCAGTAGACCAGCAGTCCCAATCCGTTCACCGTTCCGAGTACGATTGCGACATCGAGCAGCATTGCGTAAAGCCGGGAAGCGGGACCTGCCAATGGTAAGCGGAAGAGCACGCCTTCCGGCGTGGCAATCGTCAGTTCGGCGGTAGTGCCCAAGCGGATTGGACGAGCATCCGTCATTTGTCCACCGAAGGAACATTGGTTTGCGCTTCGTCACCAGTTTTCCTTCGCCCGATCACCAGCAGATATATCGTGAGCAGCGCGAGTTCCGCCCCGGCAACGGCGACTTTGAATCCATACGGGAGTTCCGGCTCGTGATGCTGGGAAAAAAACGCTTCCATGATTCCCGCCCACGAGAGCATCAAGGCCAGACCGGCTACCAACACCAACCACTCACGCATGGATTGACGTACATCGCGATCCTCGCGCCGACGCAGGAGAAGTCGCGCCAAGTAAAATCCCGCTTGTCCCGCGATTAATATTGACGGGATCTCGAACACACCATGGGGCAAAAGCCATGCGGCCGCGAACAACCCAAAACCCTGCTGCGTATAACGAACTGCCACGGCTCCGAGCAGTACGCCGTTTTCGAACAGGAGCAATGCCGTCCCGATGCCGAATGTCACGCCGAGCGCGGCCGCCAGCAACGATACCTCGATGTTGTGTCTGATCAGTTGCGCAGAGAACGCGGCTTCCATCTGCGCCGAGTTGACGTGCCGATTCTGGCCTTTCTCCTCTGCATGCACGCGTTTGCCGGGATCGCGCAGATAATCAGCCGGAAGCAGCAGGTCCACAGAGGCAGGATCGTAGCGTACCGCTAGTCCCCCCATGGCACAGCCTAAGGCCGTGATCAGCACGGCTAATGCGAAGTAGCGGGACTGCCGCCGGAATGTTTCCGGGAATGCCGTGAATATCCTGAGCAAGCGGCGCCATTGCCGGAGCGAAGACCGCGTCGGCGGAACGTAATACAACTCCGCGTAAGCTCGCGCCACCAGCCGCTCGAGATATTGTCTGAGTTCGGGAGCCAGCGCGCCGTGTGCGACGCGGTTCAAATCCGCAGCGGCTTGCGTGTAAAGTTCCTGCAGTTGTTCGGCTTCCGCCGGACTCAACCCGTGGTCCGGCCGGCCTTCCAGCGCAGCGAGCAGCGATTCGAGGCTGTTCCAGCGCGGCCTCGCCTGTGCTTGAAATCGTTCAAGGTCCAAAATCACAGCCTCTGCTCCCGCTTGCTTTCCATGTACCCTTCGACAGCCGTTCGCAGGAACGCCTCCGCAGAAACATACCTGAGGTGCACGTCCAATTGGCGCAGTTGCCGAGCGAGTGCGCCGAGCCTCTGATTTTCTTTTTCACCGGCGAGGGCTGCATACACGTCCTGGTCTGTGCGCAGCTCTTCCCCTGGTGAAAACGCAGGGCGCACGTGAGCAGGCATGATACTTGTCATTAAGATGGCATGTGACGAGCGGACCTGGCCAACTCCACGGCGCAGCGAGTCTGAAACGGAGCGCTCCGTCAAATCCGCGAGCAACAAAAGGTACGCACGGCGCCGCAACCGTACGCGTATTTCGCTGAACAGAGCTTCATAGTCTGCGGTTGTCGGCAACGGCTCGATGTTCATAAGACGATCCCGAAATTGATGAAACTGCGTTTGGCCGCTTCCCGCGCGTAACCAGGATTTCGGTTCGTCGGCGTAGGTTACCAGGCCGAATTCATCGCCCAGCTCCAGCGCGACAGTTGCACCGACCAAAGCCGTTTCCACCGCGAGGTCCAACATCCTTTGCGGGGCACGCGATTGAGGAGGTTCACTTTCGCCGGCCGCGATTGAAGGAAGCGCGAGCGCGGACACGCGAGATTGATCGACGACGAAATATACTTCCTGCTTCTGCTCCCATTGAAACAGCCGCGTGACCGGAACGCTTCGACGCGCCGTGGACTTCCATGCGATTTCCGAATACGTATCGCCAGCCTGATACTCGCGCAGGCGCTCGAAGTCGCGTCCGTGTCCGGTCCACTGGGTTTGCAGCGAGGCTACCAGCGCGCGGTAAACTGGACTGCGCAGAATCTCCCGCCTCCCGGAGCGCAAATCCGGATCGATTCGCAGCCGTTCCGGTGAATCGAACCATTGCCGCAAACGCCAGATTCCAATGCGAGAGCATTGCTCGACGCCCACGCGCGGCACAGGCCACAGCCCGCGGCGCAGCAAAGCGATTTGCGGTGTCCACGGCCACAGATTGATATGCGAAACGCTCGTAGAAGTCGAAGCAGCAGTAATCGGCCTCGTCTGTTCAAGTCTTAGCAATTGCGGCTCGCTGTTCACGCGAATGGCTGTCTCGCTCTCCGCTGTTGCGGGCATGATCGCCACGCGCACTTCACTGCGCAGCCGGCGCCGGCCGGAGCCCGCGAGCGCGAGTGGAATGTGCATGGTCTGCCCTTCACCTCCGCGGAGGCCCTTCTCCGGTGGCAAGAGGACTGGCGTACATTCCTCACGGACGAGCCACAGTGCCAGCGCGTCATAGGACACCAGCGCGGCCACTAATGCAGCGATCAGTTCGAACCAGGACCATCCGCGCGCAATCCGCGGCGCGACACTCGCCCCCACACCCAGTAGACCTATCATCCAAACAAGCAAAGCAGTTGGACTGAACAGTTTTCCTGCGGGCTGAAGCGCGATGCGTTGCGCAACTTTAGTGCGCGATTCCAGGCCGCGGCGTGGCGCCTGCGTGGTGGCGCGGCTTTCTGCAGTGCTAATCGCGCCGCGCACCACGATGCCCGTTGACTTGTTATCTCCACCCATCATCATTTCGCCCGCTTCGATGTCACCGTTTTCTATCTGTACCAGATACGCGATTTACCTCGGCACCTCGACAGCTTCCAGCACGGCATTGATTACCTCGCGAATCTCAACGCCTTCCATTTCGAACTCCGGCCGCAGCACCATGCGGTGTTCCAATACGGGGACCGCGAGGGTTTTTACGTCTTCGGGAAGGACAAAGTCGCGCTCTTCGAGCGCCGCGAGAGCGCGCGAAGCTGACAGCAACGCGAGCGTCGCTCGCGGCCCTGCGCCAACCCAGACGGATGCATGCTGCCGCGTCTGCCGTGCCACGTTGACGATATAGCTGCTTATTGCTTCGCTGACACGCACTCGGGAAGTGGCTGCGCGCAGTTGTTCGAGTTCGCCCGGTTGCAATACCGGAACGCGCAAGTCTTCCGCGAGCCGCCGCTCCGGAGCCTCACCTGCAGCTACAAGCTTCGCCAACTCGTTTTCCTCCTGCACATCCGGGTAACCCATCCGAATCTTTACGAGAAAGCGATCCTTCTGTGCTTCTGGAAGCGGATACGTGCCTTGATGCTCGATGGGGTTTTGCGTCGCGAAAACCACGAACACCGGCGGCAGCGGGCAGCTCTCGCGGTCGATCGTCACTTGCCGCTCTTGCATCGCCTCCAGCAGGGCCGATTGTGTTTTCGCAGGTGCGCGATTGATTTCGTCTGCCAGCAAGAAATTGGCAAAAATCGGGCCGCGCACGAGCCGGAACTCCTGCGTCCTCAAGTCAAAAACGCTCGTTCCGGTGATGTCTGCGGGCATCAGGTCCGGCGTGAATTGAATGCGCTGAAATTCGCCGGCGACGGCCCTCGCCAACGCTTTTACCAGCAGCGTTTTTCCGACGCCCGGTACGCCTTCGATCAACGCATGTCCGCCGGCGAGCAGCGTCACCATCGCGAGATCGATGGCTTGATCCTGGCCCACAATCACACGGCCGAGAGCTTCGCGAACCCGTCGCGCGCCGCCGGCGATCATCGCGAACTCGGGAGATGCTCCTTCCGTTGCGGTTGGCTGCGCCTGCCCGCTTAAACTTGACATCGGTTTCTCATTCATGCGAACCGTTCCTCCCCGGGAATCTTCTTCTCTGAATTCGTGGAGCTGTTGGTCTTATGGCGCTCAACATAAGCCAGACCCTTTGCGGATGCACGGCGCTCCGCGATTAACCGGCTTAGCTCGCGGTATCCCGCTAGCGGTGGCATTGCGAGCGCGGCGCGCAGTCGAGGGCCAAGACGTGTGTCTGCAGAAATGGCTTGCGCATCCTGCGACGAGCGGCGCCGGAACTGATCCCAGCATTCCGCCGCAACAAGTTCTGCGGCAATGCTACGCTGCAGGAGCCGGCGCCCTGCGACTCCGGCACCTTCGCCTTGCCGCATGATTTGCGCGGTCTGGTCGCGGGCTGGGCGTCGCATCAAATCACCGCTCATGCTCCAAAGCAAGGCCAGCAGAGCCGCCCAGAAAAGCATCAGAGCAAGCTGCAATCGGTATCGTTGCACCAGCCAAAGCACGCCCTTGTCCTGTTGTAGTCCGTGCAAGGTTTCATCAACCCAAATCTCCGAGCGGCCGCCCGTCAGAAAATCCAGTAACACCGGATTTGGACGGCTTTTGATGGTTTCGTTCAGCAGAAACCATTCCTGACTAACGGCGACGAGTTCCCCTTTGCCGACTTTCCGCATCGCCATATAGACCGGGGTGGAGGAGTCCGTTTTTGCTTCGTTCTCCACATGCCTAGCATAGAGCGATGTCCAGTGAGAGTCTGTTTTGAGCCGCGGGACATCCGCGTTGAGATACATCATCTCGCTGCCCGCGGGCATCACGCTAAGATCGGGAGAAATCCAAAGTGGACCCGATTGCTTGCCCCAATGGCTCCAATTGTTCTCGACTTCCCAGTCTTGCGACGTGGACTGCAGCTTTCCAGCGTGCTCGACCAGCACAACGCGCCCGCCGCGCGAAAGAAAGTCTTCCAGTCGCGTAACAAACTTGCCTGCCATCCGGGGATTTTCGCCTTCGATTCCCTGAAAGCCCAAGCCGTAACCACCGATAAAGAACGCGGCGGTCGTTGCCGCGTCTTGATCGGCGAGGGAGTCTGCATCCTGGCTGCGCTTCACATGAAACCCAGCGCGCGCGTAGGAATCAAACAACACACTGGTGCCGTACGGATCCTCGCGCAGGCTGGATCCCATATCGGTCGTGTTCGACTGATTCTGATGCGCCATGAGCAACAGAATCGCGAATGCCACCGCAAAAACTCCTGCTGCCAGCAAAGGACCGCGCCAATTGAGCGACAAGCTTCTGCCGAACCCGCTCTCAGACATGGCTAAGCAACTCCTGCTGATCCTTTTGGTACGCGGCGGCCGACTCCGGCGTCAGCGCATGTGACCCGTACCAAACACCATCAAATCTCCGCAGGCCGCTGCGCAGTTTCTCGGGAATCTCCGCTCGTGCCTCGAGCGCTGCTTGCGGGCGCCGCCGCCAACGGCGCATAAACTCATCTAGGTATTCACGATTCGTGCGATCGCTCCGAATCGTCAGCCATTCGCGTTGCGCCAATCCCGCGAGCAAGCCAAGGTAGGCCGCTCGCACGGCCAAGCGCAATTCACCTTCCTGTTGCAGCCGGTTGGCCAGCGCGAACCATTCGTCCTCGGAACGCGCAGTAGCCATTGCGCTTTCGCTCAGGTCGGGAAGTGGAGCAATCGCAAGCGGGATAGAAATTGTTGCCGCCTGGCGCCGACGCCGGAGCCAAAAAAGGACAGCTCCCGCCATGATAGTTAAGATCGAGACCAGCGTCAGCCACAGCCGAAGATCCTTCATCCGCGTGGCGCCGCTTCCGCTTCCAGGCGAGAGCCTTAGACCACGAGGCCACAATCTGCGAAGAAAATCGCTGATTGCATTCCATGCCCGAGTGAGTGTGTTCCCGATCTTCTCTAGTTGTTTGTCAAACCACGTCGGCGGACTCGCGCGCTCGGCGTCGTGCCAACGATAAATCGCGCGCTGCGATTCCTCGTCAAGCGCTCGGCGCAATTTTTGAACCTGTGCCTGGTGCGTCCGTTCGGACAGCGCCTCCGTGCTTTGGGTTGGCGTGGTCTGTGTCTGTGCTGCGCACGCGATGGGCGGTAGGGAAGTGCCGGCCAGAACCGCTGCCAGCATGATCAACGCGCCGATCGCCGCTTTGCTTCCGGTTGTGGAGGGCGCAATCATCTGCGCTTTCTTCATTTGCTCGCGTGGCAAGCTCGCCAGCAAGCCGCGCAGGTCGTCTCCTTCACGTTGCGATCGCAAATGCTGATGAACAACGACAAACGAACATTTGACGATGGGATCAAGCGCTAACCAGGCGCCCGCAAACAGCGCAAGCCAGAATGCTGAGCTGCGGATCAACGCAAATATCCCCATCGCAGTGGATAGAAGAGTGCTCACTCCTAGAATCGAGTGTAGAAGCTGCGGAACAAACAACGCCACGATCAAGCTGTTTAGCCAAACGGCGATCCAAAGAGGGAAGAGCATTATGAAGAAGAGCAGCCCGCCGCCGATCCATTGATTCGCGAGTGCGATGCAACCACGAATGGTATTCCTTTCGGAGCCATCCTCCCCGGCTCCGAGACTGGCAAATTGACTCGCAGTGTAGAGCCATGACAGGCCCGCAACCGTTGGCAGCGCGGCCAGCGCACCGACGCTCAGGATGATCTTCCACGCGACTAGATTGCTTAGAACCGCCGCACGCCCGATCACGCCATCCGGCTTCGATACCGGTATGCCAAAGGCCCGTTCGCGAACGCGCTGCATGTAGCCGCAGACCATCCACGCACGCACCAGATACGCAACGGAGAGCAGTGCTGCTTCCAGCATGATCGCGCCGTTGGACAGGCGAATCTGACCGTTGGCCACCCATATCGGAATGAAAGCACAGACAAGAGGTGCTGCGCCTGCGTAGTAGCGCCAAGCTTCGCGGCCGAACGTAGACCGAAACAGTGCGAACCCGCGTTCTAGCACTTCGAGCGAGTTGAGTCGGTTCCGGCGCCCACGTGAGGGTGTCAAGCGGCCGCGTTGTGGAGTAAGCGGAGCCCGAGCAATTTCGTTCATGGTTTTTGCCCGGTCTGCGCGGCTGGCACAGTGCCGCCAAAGTTCAAATGTTGTTCTGGCGTATTTGTTCGCCAGCGCAGCAGCAAGAAAAAGATCGCCATCAGAGACGCAAAAGCGGCCACTCCGGAAAGTAACTGCCGGAATCGACGGGCTTTCGATGGCCCCGGTGCCGGCGGACGTGCCATACGCCGAAGGCACGGCGGACATGCCAGCTTTCCTTCCTCGTCCGTGACACATTCACGACAGAACGTTCCTCCGCAGTGCGGACATCGCGCTGCCGCTTCCCGCAGTGGATGAAATAAACAGTGAGCGTCACGCAGGCGCATCGCCGAGCGTTTGTCGAACTGCGCGGTTGGTCTGTCAGGAGCCATTCGTCTGGGTGGCATCCGCGAGCGGAATTGCAGCGGAACTCGCCGGGGCGGTCTGAGAGGACGGCTGTGCCGGTTCGGGATTTGTCGCCGTAGCGGCCGGCTGCGCGGTCACACCGCGTGCGTTGCGAACCGCCGCATCGATTTTCGCGAGGATTTTGCGCGTTCGGCGCGTTCGCGACACCAAAGGCAGTTCAATGCTTGCCCCTGTTGTGCGAATGCGCGACTTTGCGGTCGGTCCCAGCACTAATTCCAATGTGACCCACGCGAGACCCACGCCGCCAAAGACCGCGCCGGTTGTGAGGTTTACCCACTGCGAAAACGCTACATCGAGCATCGCAAATAATACCCCCGGAACAACCATTCGCCACATCCAGGTTCGGCTGGGCCAGACCACAATCGATTCCAGATCATGCAAATAAAATCGCCGGTATTCGACCGAGTACATCATACGTTTGGCGGCCAGTAAGCAATCGTCGCTCAGATACCACTTGGTTCCACCCGCCAGGCCGCCAACTCGCGAGATTCTGCGAAAATCGCTTTTCAATCACTGCCTCCCTGTCGAACGAAACAAGAACGCCAACGCGAGCAATGCTGGAAGCCAAGCGAGGCCCACGTACGCCATCCAGAAGCGCCAGCCATACCGCGGAATCAACGAGGATCGCGGAGCCTTGCGAAACTTTACGTGCAGTATGATCACGGTCGGGAGCGCTGCGACAATCGTCGGCCAAAATAAAATCCAGCCCCATCCGACCGTCAACGCAATCGAATCGTAAAGCACATCGCGATGCCGCCATTCCGCCTTACCGGTATCCGCGCCGGAACCACCGCGTCCGCGTTCGAAGCATGCAGGGCAAACGTGCTCTGCTCCCAATTGCAAATCACACAGCGCGCACACGAAGCGGCCGCACCGCTGGCAGCAGGCTTGGAAGGCTTTGTCCGGATGAAAGAAACAGGTCGCTTGGTCTGAAAGCGCAGCTGCCGCATTGGTATTCTGTCGGACCGCGCCCCAGACTCGGATCTGTAGTTTCCTCTGACAGTAGGGGCAATTCTGCCACTCGCCTTCCGTTCCGACTGGTGTTACGTCACCGTTGCAGCCAGGGCAGGTCACAGCCCCCGCGGCAATTGGCGATATCATTCGGGCCACGCCCGCAGTAGAGCCCGCCGCGTTAGAGCCGCCCGTATCAGTTGTAAAAAGATTGATGTTGAAGCTCACGCTGAACTCTATTTATAGATCACTCGAGTGTCGCAAACTCGGTCATGCAGCGCGCGCTTCTCGCTATCGGTTCCCGCCATGATGCTGCTGGTCAGCATGAGGATGAAATTTATGTATGGGAGCCCGCTGGTAACAATATTCCACATAAAAAAACGTCCAATGCACACGCCCCAGCCCAGGTCGCTGCCGTTCGCGCGAACAACTTTCAGCCCACACGCCATCTTTCCGAGCGTTGCGCCCCGGTACTTTAGCATCCCCACTTCGTAGCAAGCTGAAATGCCGAAAGAAATTAGAATAAAACCAAAACCGAGTGCGGCGAAGGCCGTAAAATTCGGGTTGGCCGCGTCGCCTTGTGTCTTGATCAGATTTGGCACCAAAAAAACAAAGAGAACCAAAAAGGGCACGCCGAGCACCAACCCGTCTACAATGCGCGCACCGAAACGTATCCAGAATCCACCGTAGCGAAAACCGGCGAGAGACGCGCCGGCAGCGCCACTTGCCATGACTCGACTCAGGAACGCCGGCTTGCAATCGCCGCACACCCAGTTTCCGGCAATCGCTACGAGGTCAGAGTGCGGGAACGTCCTTCCACATTGCGAACAGGGATAAACTGTTTGCACTGGGGCGCCTTGACTCATTTAGTGTTCTCCGTTGCTGGAAAGCGCACTCAGCGTAGCGCAAACCATTCCCTGCGCCAAGCACGGCTCACGCTGCACTCTGCTTATAGATCACCCGGGTGTCACAAACCCGGTCATGCAGCGCCCGCTTCTCGCTATCGGTTCCCGCCATGATGGCGTTGGTCAACATCAGGACGAAATTTAAGATGGGAATGCTTCTTGAAAGGACGTTCCACATAAAGTATCGCGCAAAACACACGCCCCAGCTCAGGTCACTCCCGTCAGCGCGTACTACCTTCAGTCCACACGCCATTTTTCCAAGCGTTCCACCGCGGTATTTCAGCAGCGTCACTTCGTAGCAACACGAAGCAAGCAAAGAAATCAGAAGATATGTAAGGTTGAACGTCGCGAACGCCGCCAGAAACGGATTGGAAACGTCGCTTCCGGCTCTGAATACGCTTGGCATCAAGAGGAAGAAGAGAACTAGGAGGGGCACGCCAAGCACGACGCCGTCAATAAAGCGCGCGCCAAAGCGAATCCAGAATCCCCCGTAATGCCAGCCGCGTGGTGAGGCAATCGCGCTGCCGCTGGCCATCACCCGGCTTAAAAATGCCGGCTTGCAATCGCCACACACCCAGTTTCCTGCAATCGCCACGAGGTCAGAGTGCGGGAACGTCCTTCCACATTGTGAACAGGGATACACTGGTTGCGCCGGCGCGTCTTGGCTCATTCGGTGTTCTCCTTGCGGGAAAGCGCACTCAGCGTAGCGCAAACGATTCGCTGCGCCAAGCGTGAGCAACGGTCGCGTTTCCTAAGGATGAATTGCTGCACAGGCAAGATGCATGGCAGCTTATCTGGCAATTTAGGCGAATCGCTTTAGACCCGTGGCAGAATTATTGCCCGCGCGGCTCAGTAAGTCATATCGAGGCATGTTGGGTGCCCGCATCACACGGAGCCGGAGTAGGAGAGATCACGCACTGGGCCCAGCCGCACGTCACAGCGTCTCTCAGTTCTTAATAATCCAGTGAAAAGTAAGCAGGTGAATTCAATCATTCGGGAAACAGCCGACTGCTCGGCGCACACTTCCAGCCGCACGATGGGATTATTGAAGCGGCGGTTTGCTAATTCACTCTGACCCGTTCGCACTGGTCACTTTTCGTATGTTTTGATAAGAGATGGGACGTTCTCATTTGCACTGAAAGCTCTCATTTGCAGTTGTTTGTTCAGCAAGCGTTCAGCAAAAACGAAGCCTAGTTTCTGGCAGTTTGGCCGATATACCCGTAGGCCGATGCTCAAGGAAATCGTCCGGATTATCAATCCACAACGCTTTCCAAACGACCCGGCCATCATGGAGTTTTTCGTCGCAGCACGGCGAACCTGGAATACGTCAGCCCATCTGTTGGTTCTTGGATTGCGGCGAGAATGGCGAGAGTGGACGCAGGCTAGAAACGACGTGTAGTCCTCTCCTCGCGTGCTCTTCCCGCCAAAAGATGCGCTTCACCGCTTGCGCTCCGATGACCCTCACTACCCTCGTAATCCGACGCGAAAAAAGTCCGGAAGATCTGCGCAACCGGTCTCGACTGTCGCGAACGCCCTTCCGAATGCACGCAGTCCTTCTTGGCAGACCAGAACCACAACGGCTCGGGGGCGGGACATTGTGCCGGTGCTCGCGCTATCGTTCTTCCGCAGCGGCAACGCCGATGTGCTTATCTGCTCCACCATAGTAAAAGAACCAGCGCTTCCCGGAACGTACGAGTCCTTCCACAAAAACGACATTCGGGACTTGTCCGACTCTTTCCCACTCCTGTCCGGGTGAAAATATAGGCTCCTGAGCCCGTGCAATGACTTTGGTCGGATCTTTTTTGTCGAACAAGACCCATCCGGTCGAGTAAACGAGTTTGTCGTCCGCGCCGTTGTAGATCAGCAAGATGCCCTCCGGCACGATCAGCGGGGGTGGACCCGGCTCGACGACCTGAGAATCGAACAACCCCGGTCGGCTGGACAAGACTGGCTGGTCCAGGGCTTCCGTCCAATGCACTAGATCCTCGGAGTAAGCAACGCCCATTTGAGTGTCTTTGTCGCGCGCGTCCCCCAGAAAATACATCCAATATTTGCCGTTAATTTTTTCAGGGACAATCGCGCCTGATTTTGTCCATTTGACGTTCCACTTGCCTGTATAAGCGGGAAAGATGATACCGTGTCTGTCCCAATGGATCATGTCCTTGGACGTCGCTAGGCACAACTGAGCATCCTTTTTATCTGCGCCCTTTCCATCCACATTGTTGTAGCCCGTATAGGTCAGATAGTAGGTGTCGCCGAATTTTACCAATCTGGGGTCTTCGACTCCGCCTCCCTTTTCGTAGGGCTCCTCGGAAACCATGACCGGCTCCGCGCGACGCAGGAAATGAATCCCGTCGTCGCTCGTCGCATACCCAAGCGACGAAGTACCCTTTCGATTTTGGGCGCGGTACAACATCACAAACTTTTCGTCTTTTTTCACGACGGCGGGGTTGAATGTTCCTGCGGACTCGAAGCCTTCCCCCCGTGGAGAGACGATAGGGCTAGAGGAAAGGCGGGTCAATTTCCCAAACGGGAGAATAAAAGGCGATGCAACTGCACTGGCGAGTGCAGCTAGCGCCAGGAAAGATATCGTGAGCTTCCGACCAGTACGAGCCAAGGAATTCGTTCTTTTTTGCATTTCAGGTACTCTCTGTCAGAGAAGTTAAGCCCTACAGAACTTCAAAAGCGCACCTCGCGGCACAAGCCGATGTTGCGCCCACGACCGTCGCCACAATCGATTTGAGAAAGCGACACCAAAAACCATCGGCTCAGATGTGAGATGGAAGATGGCCTGTCGGGCCTTGCCGATCTTTTCGGACAGGACCGCCAGAACATCAATATTCGATCTTCAGGCCAAATTGAATCGTTCGTGGCCCGCTTGCGTCCGTGACCGCGCCGAAACCGCAGGCAAACGGTCCCGAGCATCCCGCGCTGCCGGCCGGAGTAAACGGCGTACCCAGGGGAGTGGAGAACCCGCTCGGTGCTGAGTAGATGTGTCGGTTAAAGACGTTGAAGAAGTCGGCGTGGAAGTCGATGGCCCCCTTTTCTCCAATGAGACGCGTCTTTTTGCCCAGGGTGAAGTCTTCATTTCGGCCACCGAATGTCCGGGCGGCAGCCAAAGATCTAGGTTCATTGCCAAAAGTGAAGGCGGCCGGAACGGTGAATGCTGCCGGATTCCAGAAAGGAGTAGTCATGGGGTTGAAATTCGCCTTATTGGTTTCGTTTACCCCAGGGACGACATTCACCCGAGCTATTCCAGTGAAGTGGCACCCTGCAAACAAAACATCGCCAGCCGTACCGCCGCACGGGCCGTAAACCGTAGTTGGAGTTCCAGACTTGTAGCTGGCTATACCTGACACATACCACCCACCCACGACGCGATCTACGGCCCCGCCTTGGTTCAGGTAGCGCTTGCCGTGTCCGGTCGGAAGTTCATAGAAGAAGCTTGCGACCAGCGCTTGTGGAGTGTCGAGCTGGCTGACGGCTTTCTCGGCCCCTCGATTGTAAGAATTCTGGCCGATGAAACTGTTCGTACCGATGAAACCGGAAACGCCCGGCCCAGCTGAGTCGGCGTCCGTTATGTTCTTCGAGACCGTGTACGACACCAGAAAGCTCAACCCTTGGGCAAACCGCTTGTTCAACTGGAGCTGCATGGCGTGATAGGTGGAGTTCCCTGTGCGATCGGGAGTAAACGAATTGTCTTCCTGGTTGAAGTCGCCGTACTGGGGAAAAGGTCGCAGGGTCTGCGCGATGCTCCCCGAAAAGCTGGGATAGGGCAACTTCACGCCAGCGGCGATGGCATTGGGGCATCCGTTGTTCGCAAGGCAAGAAGCATTCATCGATAACTCGTTGCCGAGCGAAAGGAATGACGGGTTGACCTGATTCGGAATGATGTTGAGGGCAGGAAGGTGAGTGCCCTTCGAGCCCACATAGGCAACGCTCAACGCCAGGCTGGAAGTGAGCTGGCGTTGCACATCCAGGTTCCAGGTTTGGATGTCAGCCGGCCGCCCGCTGTTTCGCGGCACCAGAATCACGCCACTGTTGCCGTTCTGCCCATCGGGTGTAAACGGCCCGGACGGGGGGAGAACATGGGGAACTCCCCCATCAATTTGGAACGGAGCAACGTTCGCCGTCGTCAATGTCTCCTTATTAAAGAATCCCAGGCCATCTTGGTCGGCAAAAGATCCTTCCTTCAATGGCTCGTAAAAGATTCCATAGCCGCCCCGAAGCACTGTTTTGTCGTTAATGCTGTAAGCAAAGCCCATGCGTGGACCAAAAGCCTTCGTGTAAACATCCTGCGGACGCTTCCGTCCGTTGCGTCCAGTCCCTGTTCCGAAATAGGTGTATGCCCCGAGGATATTGCCGGCGCCAGGGTTCGGGAGCGCTGGGTCTACTGCGGAGAATCGGTCGAATGCTTCGGTCGCGGGCTTGTCGAGATCGTAGCGGAGTCCATAATTCAGGGTGAGGCGAGGAGTCAACTTATAGGAATCCTGCCCATAGAGATAGTAGTCCTTATATCTAACTCCACTGAACCCCCCATAGTTCAATGTCGCTTGGTTCACAAGGCCGAAAAGCGAACTGGCCACGGCATCGCCGTTCCCGGTTGCACCATTGCTGGTTTGGGAAGGATCGAAATCGAATTCCCCGGAACCCTGGGTGAGCCGCCGGACGTTAAATTGCAGAAATCTAAAGCCGCCCCCAAATTTAAGGTTGTGCTTGCCCTTGAGCCAGCTTACGGAATCGTTTAACTGGTACACATTGTCCGCAAATTGGGAGTCTCCGCAGTTATTGAGCACCTCCCGGTATGGCCCGCTAAAGAACTTGAAGCACGGAAAAGTGGTGTTATTCACCCCAGTGAGCCCAATCTTGGATGGGTATCCCTGGCCAAGGCTGTTGGAAATCTCGCCTCGAAAACGCCTGCTGAAGCCCATCAAAAACTGGTTGACAACCGTGGGGCTGAATATGTAATTGTCCCCGAAACGCACATACCGCGTGCTTTGCGGCGTGCTCGAACCGAAAATTGGCGTAAGGCTCGAAACGCCGCCCGTCTTTGTGTCATCGTAATCAAAACCTCCCGAGATTCGGTGCTTATCCGAGATCGCGTGGTCGATTTTGACGTCATACAGGTCCGCGGTAGTTGTCGACAGGCTGCGATCGACAATATTATTGGTGAGGCCGCCGTTTGTCGCGGGAAGGAGCGCAAAGACATTGTTCATGACCTTACTTGCGTTGAAGTTCGGGTCGTTGGTCAAGACGTCGCCGGGAATGGCGTTGTGGGTCACGGGGTCATAAAGCTGGTGAGTGGTTGCTCCGGTGATGGGGTCTTTATCGTTACACACGCCGCCGGTAAATCCTGTCTGGCAAAGAGCGGAAAAGTCTCCCATGCGGAAATTCTCATTGGGTAGGCTCAGGATATTGGTGCCGCCGGTTCTGAACCGAAATCCTTCGTAAGCGAAGAAAAAGAAAGTCTTGTCTTTCCCATTATAAAAATGGGGCAAATAGACCGGACCACCGGCAGTAGCGCCAAAGTCGTTCTGTGTATTGACCGGCTTCGAGAGGCCAGCGGTGTTATTCGTCCAGCTTTTGGCGTCCAACGCGCGATTGCGCAGGTAATCATAGGCGGACGCATGAAACTGGTTGGTGCCCGATTTTACGGTGAGGCTCACGATCCCGTCGCCGGACTCGCCGAATTCCGGCGAAAAGTTACTCTGCAGAACCTTAAACTCTTGCACGGCGTCGGTAGAAACGCCCTTGTTCCACTGTGTGTTGGGAGAAACCAAAGAGATCGACAAACCGTCGACGAGCACATCGGTGCCGCCTTCTTGGCCTCCGTTGACCTTAAAATCGTCCGTTGAATTGCTTCCGGGGTTGTTGCCCACGCCTCCTACAAACCCGGGCACGAGCTCTATGAACTGCACGGGGTTTCTTATCGTGCCCGACACTTCCAGCGGCAAGTTCGAGACAAGACTGGTTTGAACTGTCACACCGATATCCGAAGTCGCTGTTTCGAGCTGAGAGACGTCGGCGTTGACGGTGACTTTATCGGTGACGGCACCGAGCTGCATCTGCACATCCAAAGAGATGGTCGTGCCCGTCGGCACCGTGACCCCCTCGCGCACGTATGTCTTAAGGCCTGCCGATTCCACGGTCACGGAGTAACGTCCAGGAGGAAGGTTTGGTATGGAATAACGGCCGACCTCCGTCGTAACGGTGGAATTTCCCACTCCTGTGTCCATATTGCGGGCCGTAACAGTGCCTCCCGCAAGCGCTGCCCCGCTGGGATCCGTCACGGTGCCCTGGATATTTCCGCTGTTGCTTTGGCCCAAAACCGGAACCGCAAACAGCACGCACGCAATAAAACTGGCGAATCGCTTCACAGAGTTCCTCCCAAGGTGACAGCTAGCGAAAGCTGGATCGGCTCGGAGCATCCGTTCGAATAGGTCACTTTCCTGCGACCGTGCCCTGCCGCCGGCTCTGGCATCTCCCTCGAATCACTTGTTTGGGATTTCCACAACCCATGCAGACGGTCTGGCGCCGTGTCCTTATGGCGCGCCACTTTGCTGACCCAAGAATCCGACGGAGCGATCTGCACAGCCCGGCCCCCCAAACATTAAACGGAAATTTAAGTTGAGGAGCTGAGACAAGAAAAGGGGTTAGCTTGTGAAATCTACGTGATTCACGTTGCAGGTAACGTTGACTGAATCTAAGTCCTTACCGGCGGTCTTGACTTAAGGGCAGCTCGAGGATGAAAATGCGAGCACCTACTATATTCCGGAACCTGCGAGCGTTCAACTCGAGTGCTGGACTCCAAACTGCAAACCGAGGACCTTCTCGGCGACGAACGATGGCGACTTGTTCAAAGAATCGTTTCCTGCTCTGCCTTTCAGAAAAGCACGCGGTTAAGGGAACTGCTCGAGTACATCAGTGAACGAACCATCCGGGGACATGCGCAGGAACTAACCGAGCAACATATCGGCGATGCTCTTTTCCACAAGCCTTCAGGTTATAGTTCGCTGGAAGACAGTTCCGTCCGCGTTCTTGCCCGCCAACTTCGATTGAAGCTGCACGAATACTATGACGGCGAAGGACGCGGAGAGCCTCTGATCTTGAGCATACCGAAGGGCGGGTACGCCCCCGCGTTTAGGCAAGCGCCAAAAACGGGCCCATCGGGATCGGAAAACGGGGGAAAGACCAATGCGGATATTCCGTGGTACCGGCGTGCGGTTTTGGCGTGGACAATATCCGGCACGCTGGCGGCCTTTTCCGCGGTGACACTGTATACATTCTTGACGCGTGGTGCAGCAAGCTTGACATCGGTCTCAACCAGTCCGCCGTGGCCGTTGTCGCAAGTCTTCGATGCCAAGCACCAGACAATCATCGTCGTTGCGGACAGCAACTACGGGATGTTTCGTATTCTTACAGGCCAACCTGGCTCGCTCGACCAATACCTTCGCCGTGAATTCCTGCAGGGCACGAGCCCGGCAAAGTCCGGAGGGCCAGACGCTCGCTTGGGCGAGTATATTTCAAACTCGGCATTAACCTCCTTTGCTGACATGGCGGACGTGGTCGCGCTACTTACTTTGGCCGGGCCGTCCCAAAAGCGGGCATCGGTCAGATACCCAAGGGATCTGGGGATGAGAGACCTCGATCACGAGAATTACGTTTTCATCGGCAGTCCTGCGTCTAATCCCTGGGTGTCGCTGTATCAGAACAGGCTGAACTTCCGCGAAAGCGAGGGTGCCATAGGGAATAGCGTAAAGGCATTTGTGAACACCAATCCCCTTCCGGAAGAAAAGCCTCGCTATGAGGGCCTCCGCTGGACGGGAACCATGGGAGAAGACTATGCAACCATTGCACTCCTCCCGAATGTGACTAACGATGGCAGCGTGCTCATCCTTCAGGGGCTGCAGCAGGAAGGCACGGAAGCCGCCGGGCGTTTTTTGGCCGATGCCGAGGGCCGGCGTCAGTTGAAGATTGCTCTTGGGCTCCCTCAGACGTATGACATCGTTTCAGAGAATATGTGGTTTGAGGCTTTGATTCGTTCTCGCACAGTCGCCGGAGCTCCAAACTCGACAACGCTCGTCGCTGCGCGCCGAATCCACTAACACGCGCCGTACGCAAATGCGAGACTCGTTCCCTCGCCTCGACTCAACGGCTCCGTATCGTTGCTTTGAATGGCTGCTATACTCTCGCGGGAATTTCAATGTCTTCGTCCAAAATACTTCGAGCGAGTGATGCATATCTGGCCGCGTATCGCCCAAAGGCAAGAAAGGTTCCGGTTGTCTCGCTGTCTTCCTCGCCGCATTCCTTTCGCCTCCGAGGGCTCTGGCTCGTGGTTGTGTATTTGGCGATACCCATCTTCCCGACGGCCCAGCCCGCTGTCGCGCAAGAAGGACTCGAAGCTCTGCTCGAGCAAGCGCGCATCGATGAAAAGGCAGGAGATTATTTGGCCGCGGAGCGCGTCTACGAACGGGCCTTAACCCTGGATCCGGTGAATCCCGAGACTCACAAGCGCCTCGGCGTACTGCAACAAACGGAGCTGAAGTTCCCCGAATCGATCGCGCAGTTCAAGCAGGTGCTGGCTCGCGATGCGCGGTATCCTCAAGTGAACTTTTTTCTTGGAGTCTCCTATTTCGGGCAAAGCGATTATCCCAGCGCGATCAGAAGCTTCGAGTTGGAACTGAAGACCGCTGAACCGCACCGCCGATGCCGGTATTACCTGGCGCTGGCTCTCCAATCGGCCGGTCGCGTAGACGAAGCGATTTCCCAGTTCAATCATGTCATCAGCGAAAATCCCAAAGACGCAGATGCGCTCTATCAGCTTGCGCGCATCTACAAGAATGCCTCGGTTCAAGCAATGGATAAGCTTAGGGCTATTGATCCTGACTCTTTCCAAATGCACGCCCTGATGGGGGAGGTCTACGCCGACGAAGAGCGGTATGCGGACGCAATCAAAGAATACCAGACAGCACTCGCGAAGCGTCCAGGCACCCCCGGAATGCATTATGCCATCGGCATAGCTTACTGGGCTCAGCACCAGCTTGACGCCGCGAAAGGAGAGTTCGTTCGCGCTCTCGAGGAAAACCCCGCAGACGCCCTGACGAACTTGTACCTCGGCGATATCGCTGTTCACCAAGGACAGTTTCAGGAAGCGTTCCGTTATCTTCGAGTGGCGGAGAAGGGGCAACCGAACATCCCGCAGGTGCATTTGCTGCTCGGAAAGTGTTATCGCAGCCAAGGCACAGCGGAAGACGCGAGAAGAGAATTTCTAGCCGCCATCGCGGCTGATCCAGTGGCAGCCGAGCCACACTACCTGCTCGCTCAGATATATCGTGAACTGCACGACCAGCGAGCAAGCGAGAAAGAGCTAGCGGAGTTTGAGCGGCTCTCGAAGCTGGAAAAAGAAAAAGCTCTTCATGAGACGTCTGAGAAGTGATATGGACCAGGAAAACGATCAATCCGGATCAATCGCGTGAACCTTTGGACGTACCCCATGAAGACGAAGAGATGGATGCTAAGCCGGCTGGGCACAGTTTCGTTGTGTCTCTTGCTGACGACGGCGACCTGGCAAGCTGCTCCGCGAGCCCAGAGAGTGCGCCCGATGCAACATTCTGCATCTGAAATCGAACAGCACTTTGCTGCTGCTCAGCAGGCGCAAGAACAGAAGGATTACGTAAACGCAGAACGAGAATACCGCGCAGTGCTCGCCATTAAGCCGGATTTCGCCGAAGTTCACATGAATCTTGGATTGCTTTACCAGCTGCAGGACCGCATTCCGGACGCCACGGCGGAATTCCGCCGCGCGCTTCGATTGAAGCCCACCCTGGCGGGTGCGAATTTCTTTCTTGGAGTGAACTACTGCAAGTCCGGCGACGGGACCCAGGCTATCTCTTATCTTAAGGCCGCGCTGCGGCAAGAACCGAAGCAGCCGGACATCTGGTCGTGGCTCGCCACTGCCCAAGAAATGTCCGGTGATTATCAAGCGGAGGCTGACACTCTCCGGCACGCATTGAGCCTGCAACCCAGAAGCGAGGATTTGCTTTATCTGTTGGGCCACACCTATGAGCAGCTGGGGAGACAAGAGGCAGGCGAGTTGCGAAAAATCGCGCCGGGGTCGGCCCGGACCGAGCAATTGCTGGCGGAGAGTTATGCAGTGAGCAGCGCGTGGTCCATGGCCGTCCTTCGGTTCGAGAACGCGCTTGCCGTCTCTCCATCGACGGCAGGGCTGCATGTGGGAATGGGCGAAGTGCTTCTGCGGGCGGGAAGAGTCAAGCGCGCCGCGGCTGAGTGCGATGAGGAATTGCGCGTCAATCCCGGGAGCGTGCGAGCAATCACCCGCCGCGGAGAAGCCAGGTTGATCCTTGGAGATGTTGACGGAGCGCTGGACGATTGGACTCTGGCCGTGGAAACCGATCGGGCTCAGGCGGAACGCGTCCTCGGCATCCGGGAGTCGATTTTCGGCGATGCCGCCATCGAGCAGCTTCCGCAAAGCTTGAGGGAGAAGGTCGAGAAACTTGCACCGTCGTTGAAAGGCCAAGACACGCCGGCCGCTCATCTCGCACTGGCCTTTCTCGCCGCCCAAGCGGGCAGTCCCCTTGCCGTCGCAGCCGACCGGCAAGGAGTTTTGCCGGATTCCTCCGAAAACTCTCGGGAGACCTGTTCGAAAGGAATTGTCGGACGCTCGCTCAAAGATGGGCGACTTGAGACCGTGAGACGTTGTGCGGGTAGCGTGCTGAACGCCAAATCACCGGGTGAGTTTCGCATTCGCGTGGCCGGAGCGTTGTTTGAGACCGGTGACATCGAAACGTCGCTCGCGGCGCTTTCCCAACTCCCTCCGGCCAACCGGCATTCACCCGAAGCATCCTACTGGCGCGGTCGTTGCTATGAAAAACTGGCCACTTCGGCGTACCTGAAGCTCTCCGAAGCGAATCCCGATTCCTACCGCGTGCATCAATTACTCGGCGATTTGGCAGCCGCAAACAACAATGACCGAAAGGCCATCGAAGAGTACCGCGCCGCCATCGCCCGAAAGCCTTCACTTCCAAACTTGCATTACAGTCTCGGCCACCTGCTTTGGAAGACCCTCAACGTCAAGGAGGCACGCGAAGAGTTTGAAGCCGAACTAAAACTGGATCCGCGGCACGCGGGGGCGCTCAACGAACTCGGTGATACCTACCTCCTTGAGCATCAACCGGAAAAAGCGCTCCCTTATTTGATGCGTGCGCTCGCAATGGGACCGAGCAATCCGGATATCCATCGTGATTTGGGCACAGCATATTCGCAATTGGGTGACAATGAAAAGGCGGCCACCGAGTTCCGAATCGCCGTCACGGACGATCACGATGGTTCTGTCCATTACAAGCTCGCGCGCGCCTACCAGTCACTGGGGCAAAAAGAAAAGGCGGCCCGGGAGCTTGAACTATCGAAGGCACTTAACCGCGAATCCCACGCTAATCTTGAAAGACAGGCTGCGCGTCTAAGTTCAATCGAAGAATCGGGAGAAGAACATTGATCGGGCGCTACCGGCGAGAGCACGGCGATTTGTGGTACGGAAAGCAGCGCGGGAACAGCCGTCGCAAAAATAGATGCCGAGAGCCTCATCCCTCCTACCTCAAGGAAACGGGGTTTTGAAATGACTCTTCTAGCGCGCTTCCGAGCGTGTGGTCTTTTGCTCTTAGCGAGTTCTAGCTCGCTTTTCCCTTGTGCGTACGAGCGGCAGTTCCTGTCTGCTTCTCAGCAAGGCTCTTTCGAGCACCAGAACGATCAAGATCAGGTTTTCCAAAAAGGCCTGATGGCTCTTAAGGAGAATCGCCTTGAAGATGCACTCGAGGCATTGACGAAGGCGGAACACCGCAACCCGGGAGACGGCCACGTCCGAAATTTCCGGGGAATTGTGCTCGCTCGCTTGGGGCAAACAGCGGAAGCCAGAGCCGAGTATCAGGAAGCCATTCGCTGCGACCCGGGCATGGAAGATGCCTATCGCAACTTGGGTTTCTTGGAATGGGCAGAACACCGTCCGTCCGAAGCACGCGAAGCGCTGCAGCATGCGTTAAAGCTCTCACCCACGGACTCTTTTGCCAGACATTATCTCGGACGGGTTCAACTCGACGCGCAACTTTACGACGAGGCCCTTCGAGAATTGGAGCAGTCTGACGTTCCGTGGACTGCTGACCCCAGCTTCTTGATCCAAGTTACGACAGGATATCTCGCGCTGGGAAAACAAGAAGAGGCCCGCAAGACCCTCCTGCGGCTCGATATATGCTCCCTCGGCGATTTTCAGTCAGCTCAAGCAGCTTCGCTTTTCCTGGCAGCCCATGAAAGCGATCTAGCGATTGAACTTCTTCGGCGTTGGAGTGACCGCACGTCCGTTGGGTGGGCAGAATTTGATCTCGCACTCGCGTATCTCGTGTCCGGCAGCTATGAAAAAGCTATCGAGCGAGCTCGCTACTATGCAGGTCTGCTGCAAACAAAAGGAGCCAAGGCGGATGAATTAGCGCCCGTGTGGTCCATGATCGGCATCGCTCACGCGCGGCTCGGTCATGGCGATCAGGCAGTAGATGCTTTGCGCTTGGCAGCCAGGGCGGATCCGAACAGCGAGGAAGGCTGGTTGAATTTGACGCGAGAGTTGATGGAGATAGGTCGCTTCTCGGATGCCATTTCCGCGGTTCAAGAAGGAATCGTCTCCCTCCCGAAGTCCTATGCGCTGCTCTTACGGCTGGGAGCCGCAAACCTCGCCGCCGGGCGCTACGCTGTTGCGGAAAATGTTTTTCGCAGTCTTGCAGCAGCGGGTGATCCCCTGCCAACGAGTTACGTGGGGCTCGCGCAGGCTCTGCTCCGGCAGGGTCGAGCAGACGAAGCCGCCTCCGCGCTTGTTGCTGTGCAAAAGAATATAGGCCCCCATTTTCTCCTCAGCTATTTTCTAGGCCTGTCGCTCGACCGGGCTGGGAAACCGTCTGAGGCATTAACAGCTTTTCAGGAAGCGGTTCGCCTCAACCCAAATAGCGCGGAGGCACATTTCGGCGTTGGAAAGACGGAGTTGGCGTTGGGCCGCTCGAACGATGCCCTTGTTGAGCTGCAGGAGACGCTTCGTCTAAGTCCCGGCAACGTACAGGCCCAGCGCTTGCTTCCCCAAGCCTATCATCGAGCGACAGGCGCGGGCGGCGAGCCGGGACTCGCCCCCGCCCCTTCCGAAGCGCCGCCACAGGATGAAGACAACCTGATCGGCGACTTCTCGCTACCTACCTGGAAAATGCCTTCCCAAGAAAAGAACGGTTTCTATTTTTCTAAACCTGCCGCACGATCCTAAAAAAGCTAGCGCTGCCGTTCACTTCGAAGTCGTGCTATTCAAACGACTCTCGGACGGCGGTTCTTGACAGATAAAACAGCAGAGCGCCCGCGACCGTCACGCCCAGGCACCAATTGCCACTCAGATAGCGGGAAATCTGGCTAACATTGTCGTCGTAGGCCGCGTAGTGGAGGGAGCTCCTAAGGGTGCGAGTTCTCGGTACGCATGGACATTGAGCCTCCAGATCGGATCGAGCCTGGTGCCCGGCCGAAGCAACGTCACACCCGCCAATGAAGCCATCGCGGCGCCTAAAACAAGAAAATCCCGAACGTAGTTAAGCCCTTGGGAGTACGCTTCACGCGATCTTCCCTGCACGGTTCACGAAAAACTCCCACTACCCAACCAAACACTTGGATCGAAGCATTGTAGACTGACATGACATCCAACCTTTCTTCACGAGCATTCGACTTTCGACCGAATGCTCGAGCATTCGCAGAGAACCCTATGACAACCACCGCCCCTCACTTGCTCTTCGCATTGACTGATACGAATAACTCCCGCGTCCGAAATTGCTCTGAATCGCCTTCTTAGCTGTATTATTGCCCGTATCGAGGAAAGCCCTCACTTTCCGCGAGACAGTCGGCGCACCTCCCTTCCCTTTGATCGCTCAATGCACCGCGTGTCCTTGCGCACGGATCCGACTCTATCGACTTACCAAGCCTAGTCGAAAGCAGCGGCGTGACGGGACCGAAGTGCAAAGGCTTACGTCCGTTTTGGCTAAATGAGAACGAACGCGATAGGAACAACATGGGAGTCCCACTCCGAGCGCTGATCGTCGAAGACTCGCAAAATGACTGCGATTTGCTGCTGGGTGTCCTCGATCGAGGCGGCTACGAGGTAACGCACAAACGAGTTTGCAGCGCGGCCGCCCTTCTCGCAGTTCTGGATGAGGAGCCTTGGGACATTGTGATCTCCGACTACTCGATGCCCGGTTTCAAAGGCACTGAAGCTCTCGCCATGATCCGCAACAAAGGGCTCGACGTTCCTTTCGTTTTCTTGTCGGGAACCATCGGGGAAGAGATTGCCGTAAATGCCATGCGGGCCGGAGCTCAGGATTACGTCATCAAGGGGAACGCGGCGCGTCTCCTTCCGGCAATTCAGAGGGAGCTGCGAGAAGCCGAGGCTCGCCGGGAACGAAAGCAAATGGAGCGCCGTGTGCGGCAGCTCGAAAAGTTCGAGGCGCTCGGAAAGCTGGCTGGGGGCGTGGCCCACGATTTCAACAATGTGATTGGTGCCATCATGGGATGGGCCGAGATCGGCGTTGACCGTATGTCCTTGAATAACCCCGAAGCCGCCAGGCTTTTCCGGAACATACAGGAACAGGCGTCTCGCGCAGCGGGCCTTACGCGACAACTCCTCGCCTACGCTCGGCGACAGGTATTGGAACCGAAAAATACGAGCTTGAACGACCTAGTTAACGACACTACGACTCTCCTGCAGAAGACCATCGGCGAGCAGATTGAGGTCAAAATGCTGTTGGCTCCGGACCTTCAAGTTACGCGGGCCGACCCCTCGCAGATCGAGCAGGTCTTGATGAATCTTTGTTTCAACGCACGCGACGCCATGCCAAAAGGGGGGCAGCTTCTCATCGAGACGCAGAATGTTGAGTTGGATTCGCATTATTGCAAACGGCATCCAGACGCCCAGCCCGGACGATACGTCCGACTGTCCGTCTCAGATACGGGCTCTGGCATGGATGTAGCCACGCTCGGACGTATTTTCGAACC
>JACXTT010001737.1_pt1 | contig 35771 bp, 39 predicted proteins | sample 9270951 | NCBI WGS metagenome assembly JACXTT01 (sample SAMN15532306, study PRJNA645909) | rock metagenome | isolation source: weathered quartz diorite | place: Puerto Rico | collected 2017-06-21 | reverse complement strand
CTTTCCTCCATCGGTTATGGGGATTGTGGGGCCGGGATGTTTCTCGCTTTAGGATTGGTTACAATCCACCCTGGCTACGCGACACCAATAGCGATCGGCATCGCCGCTGTCGCCTATATTCTTACTGGACTGTCATATGCCGAACTCTCTGCAGTCTACCCGACCGCCGGTGGTTCCGCTACGTTCGCACAGCGTGCATTTGGCGACACTGTTAGCTTCTTGTCTGGATGGATGCTGTGCCTTGACTACATAGTAACAGCAGCCATATTCGCCATTCCAGCGGTTGCTTACTTGTCATATTTCGAGCCACAACTCAAACAACCCTTCTGGCTTGGCACAGGAGCTATCCTCCTCCTCGCGGGGCTACTCTTGCTTAACGTGATCGGGATCAAGGAATCGGTCCGCTTTACTTTAGGCCTAAGTCTGCTCGACATTTCAAGTGAAATCGCACTCGTGGTCCTCGGGTTAGTGCTAGTAATAATTCCGGGGGGGCTTCTCTTATCGTGGCCCAGCCACTTCAGTCTCGGAGTATATCCTTCATGGAGTCAACTGATTCAAGGAGTCACTCTGGCCATGGTCTCTTATTTGGGAATTGAAGCGTTAGCCCAGGCTGCTGAGGAGACAAGAATTGCGGGCAGAACAATTCCTCGAGCAACAATGCTCACGCTCGGGACGGTCGTCTTCCTATACCTCGTCATTTCCACGGTGGCAGTCAACATCGTCAATCCAAATGATCTCTCTACAATTTGGAAGGATGATCCTCTCTCTGGAGTAGCTCATGCCCTACCTGGCATTGCAGGCGTTGCCATGGCACCCTTGGTTGCAATTCTAGGTTGTACCATCAGCATCATAGGAGCGAACGCCGGGATAATCGGATCATCAAGGACTCTGTACGCCATGTCAAGGTACAGACTTCTTCCGGGCCGGTTTGGGAGCGTGCATGCGAAATTCAGGACGCCTCATGTTGCGATACTCACCTTCGGACTGGTTAGTATTTCGCTTGTAGCGGTGAGTTCCTACGGGTTTCTGGGGGGATCGGTTGATCCCTTATTGCTTCTCGGAAGCTTGTACAACGTCGGTGCACTACTTGCATACGTGAGTGCTCATGCAAGCATGATCGTTACGAGGAACACGGACAAGGAACGATTCCGTCCGTTCAGGGTCCCGCTTTCAATCCACATCAACGACCTAGAGATACCAATCCTTCCAGTCCTAGGCATACTCTCCACCGGCGCGATATGGGTTGCGGTAATTGCGACTCATGAGCTAGGTCGATTGCTGGGGGTGGTCTGGGTGCTGATAGGTATGAGCCTTTACATCTATTTCCGGAGAAGTAGCAATCTACCCGTTTGGAAACGAGCGGGAGTTGAGGTCACCAACCCTAGATCTGTAGAGCACTAGTTTCGCTTTCTTTGTATGACAAGTCGTAAGCTCCTGAAAATGATCCCGCCGGCCAAGATTGCAAGGCCTATGGCGACGCTTTGCAAGGCTAGAGTGAATGCCAAGGCTAGACACCCTAGGAGGCCGGCGATGGACAGTTCCTTTGGAAACATTCTTTGATCCCCGCGCAAACGAAGCGCGGACAAATTCGTAACCGAATAATACAACAGCGTACCGAAGCTCGATACCGCCACCGCGTCTCCGAACGGTGCGAACGCAGCAACCAGCATCCCGATTAAGCCTACAAACAATACGCTACGCCAAGGATTCTGTCCCGAACTTAGATAAGCCAAAGAACGAGGCAGGTCCGCTTCTCGTCCCATCGCGAAGGCGACACGCGAGACACCAAGCAAATCCGACAGACCTTCGTTGAAAGTTGTCAGCAAGGCGCCCACCGTTATGATCATAACCCCTACTGCGCTTCCGACCCCTGCAAGCGTGTCCTTGAGCGGGGAAGAGGTTTGAGCTAACCGGGGAGCTCCTAATACAGCGAGAGCGGTGGTCGCAACAAGCAGGTAGAGAATTGTTGCGGTTCCAAGCGCGATAACGGTTGCCATAGGAATAGTGTGCTTTGGATTACGTACTTCTTCGACTAGCGTGGCTATTCGACCGTAGCCAGTGTATGCAAAGAACAACAATCCTGTCGCCTGCAATATTCCTGCGATTCCGGATGGAGCGAAAGGTTCCAAGTTTGATGTATGTCCAAATGGAAGGGCGATCAGTACTAGCGACAACAACGAAAGGATTGAAAGGACTACGACAAAATCGGTTACGCGAACTGAACGTTTGACCCCGGCCGCGTTCAGCAATGTCATGGCAAGAGCTGCTAGCACTGCTGCCGTCCTTACGGGAACTCCGGGCAGGATTCCGTGGAAGTAGCCACCAAATGCTATCGCGATTACTCCGGGACCAACCGTGTTGGCCGTCAAGAACATCCATCCTGCCGAGAAACCCCACCATTCGCCCATCATTCTGCGTCCGAACTCGTATGTTCCGCCTGAACGGGGCAGGACCGACGCTAGTTGAGCGGACGAGAGGGCATTACAGAACGCGACAAAAGAGGCAATGACTAGAGAAATCACAAGAGCTGGACCAGCAATAGCCGCGGCTGGCGCGATAACTGCGAAGATGCCGGCGCCCAGGATTGCCGCGAGACCAGTGGAGACTGCATCGAACATTCCCAGCTGGGGGCGTAACTTAGCGTCTCTGGATTCAGGTTGCATAATCGTTTCGAAACCTCGGAGCTTCTACGAATCTTTTGGAAGTGCGAAGCTAGGAAGCTGTTCGACCTTCTTCGGTGTCTCCTTGCCTGCATCGAATCCTCGGCCGAGCTCAATACCCTTTGTATATTCGATTCTGCCTGTAACCTTGCAATTGTTTCCGGCTCGAATACTGGCGGCGAATACATTGCGTGCTTTGGATCCATCGGACATTCGGAGCTCTTCCGCATAGACATCTTCCGCGTCAGCGTTGGGTCCCAATTCCACCTCGTCCCCCACCAAAGCACCGCGGACTTCCCAGTTGCTAGCGGTTTGGATTCTGGAGGCTCTGAGTCCGTTTTTAGTGCTAATCATTCCTCCAATCCTAGCGCTGTCCTCGATTACTGCCTGTGTTGAGTCTAGGGCGCCCGCTACCTCTATACTTCTTGCTCGCAGTTCGCCTCTGACTTGTATGCGGGTACCAACTTTCAGATCATTTCTGATCCTTACATCGCGATCTACTTCGAGAGCTCCTCCGACCTTAACAGACACTCCACTTAATGATCCGGAAATGTTTACTCTGCCACCAACTTCGAGTCTTTGACAATCTAGGTCTCCTTCGACACGGATCTTTCCTCCTACGTTGATTTCGCTACCTTCACTTTTTCCAGTCAGCATCAAAGATCCGCCGATGTCCACATTACCGAGGACAACCGGTCTAGTTGATTCAAAGCTACGAGCAACATCTGTACGTCCTGCCACTCTTCCTCCCGCAAGCTTGACCGCCCCGCCAATGTCTATGTTCTGAAAATCTGCGAGGCCGTCCATTGAGAGTGGGCCACCCACAGTCACACTTTCTATTTTTCCGTGGCCATTGCACTCGAATACTCCACCCACATTGATACTTCGTGCCTCCACTCTCTCTTTGACATGGAGAATACCGCCAACCTCGACGGCATCAGCTTCCAAATATCCTCCTACTGACAAGCCTTGGTCTACATCGATTTTTGGTACTCTTACGTTCCTTGAGACTTCGAGAGATCCTTCCCTGATCGTCACTTGATCTGTGATCTCAAGTGAACCATTTACGATACACTTTCCGAGTCGCCCGACCAACTCTCTTGCTCTCAGATCGCCTCTTACGACCGCGTTTCCCTGACAAAGGATAAGCCCCGAAACAACAATGCCCTTGCGGTCCGCTTCGATTGTAGCGCCGTCTTCCAGCTGAAGGTCTCCTTCTAAAGAGTCTATCCTGAGGTGTGTCCCCTTCGGAACAACCTTGGTCAACAATTCAACCCTCCGTAGTGATGCGCTTACTTTCGATAAATCGAGTGCTCACATCTTGTGTATGCATCTTGTGCTGAAACAGGATCATTCCTCCTTGAGCTCTTCAAGAAATCCCAGCATTTTCTTCTGAACTTCTAGAAACTCTAGGCCTCGAGATGTAATGCTGTAGGTGATCGCTCCCTCTGATTTCGTCAGTGAGACTAGTCCCGATGCGATTAGGCTTTCTAGTAGTTTCTTCGCTCTGTCGAAGGGAAGATTTGCTCCGTAGGATATCCGGATTAATCGAATATTCCGTTGCCTCTTGACGACTTCGAGAATGTCCGCCAATATCTCGATCCGATTGCGCTTTAGTGTGAGAGCCAATTTCTGTAGTCCAGCAGCGACGGGTCCACGTTTTCGCTATTACCTCTTCTCAACGGTCGATCAAGCAGGGTACAGAACAACCACGAAGCTCTGATACTTGTCTCTCAATCAAGATTTGGTGGCTTACTTTTGATTCAATCCGTATGAATTTCCGTCGAGATCGCGGAAACCGGCCCACCACTCGCCATGAGCCTTGTAGGGTTCTGTTACTTTGACTCCGCGATCTCTGAGCATTTTACATGTTGACTGTATATCGTTTGTACTGAAGGTTATCCCTGTGTGCTCGCCCGTGTATTGTTTGTCTTCGCACAAACAGAGTCCTGGGCCTGTTGATTTTTGAGCCGCAACCTCGTAGTGGTCAATGTCGGGATCATTGGCAGTTAATGTCAAGCCAAGTTGTTTTGTGTAAAACTCGATTGCACTTTTGTAATCCTTTACGTAAACATTGATCGTGCTAATTCCGGTAAGCATCTCTCCTTCACGCGATCGATTGGTTTCTGGGAGGAGCATCTTAAACGATGCTCACAATTTGTGTGGACAATTAGTCCCTTATCGTCGACTCATAGATCACTAGTGCACAAGTAAAGTACAGTCTGCGACAAACACAACAACACGACAGGGTATAACAGTAGTGGTGGCATATGCCCGTCTCTGAATACTTTCAATGAGGACACGATCGAAAAAGAATCTTTTCCACTAGAAAGAGCGCATTTTCAGTCAAAAACCGATTCGTCTCCTCGTGATTTGCATATAAAGAACCGGGGGTGGGTACCCCTCACAACAAAATTTTCTGAACGGGGGGAAGGAACCAGAAGCCTTGAGGAGGATTAGGTTCGGAAAATGAGAGAATACCTTCGCGACCAAGAAAACATTCGCTGGAAAAAAAGGGCCGAATCCACACGAATCCCCGCAGCCTTCGAAGACGGCTCCTCAATTAACCTGCTTATCGATCCTTCCTACCCAGATTCTCCAGCTTATAGTGCAAGTGCTTCTCAAGCTGCTTCGTCAACAGCATCCCACTCTTCATTGTATTGTGGACGTAAAGCCAGTAAGCCTTCTGGTCGGCGCCTAGTTTCAAGGTGAAAAGTTCGAGCTGGTCGAGAAGGTTCATCACGTCCCTGTCGCGCAATATAACATACACGCTCTGTTTAGAGGAACCCTTTCTCGCTCATCCACCTATCAGAAAACACCTTACTGAGATAATTACGTCCAGTATCAGGCAACAAAGTTACAACCACCTGTTTCTCAGTCAAGCTCTCGGCCATCCTCAAAGCACCCACGACCGCGGCACCACCCGAGCCGCCCACGAGAATCGCCTCCTCTCGCGCCAGACGCCTTGCCATAAGAAACGCCTCCTTGTCAGATACACTGACGAACTCGTCAACCAGAGACATGTCGAAAGTTCCAGGCATGAAGTCTTCTCCAATGCCCTCGACAAAGTACGGATGAGCCTCTTCCTTCCTCCCGTGAAACCTCTGATAGAAGATGGACCCTTTCGGATCTACGCCTACAATCCGAATCTTCCGTTTCCTCTCCTTCAAATAACGACCAGTCCCTGTGATGGTCCCTCCTGTTCCGACTCCACAAACGAACATGTCCAATTCTCCCTCTGTCTGTCTGTATATCTCTGGACCAGTCGTCTGATAGTGTGCCTGTGGATTCATCTTGTTCACATATTGATTAGGCATGAAACTATTCGGCGTCTCTCTGCTCAATCGCTCGGCAACTCGAATGTAGTGTTGTGGTGAGTCTGGCGGAATATTCGTGGGTGTAACAACGACCTCTGCCCCGAAGGCTCGGAGCAACGATCTTTTCTCTTCGCTCATCTTGTCCGGCATCGTGAAGATCATCTTGTATCCTTTCACGGACGCAGCGATCGCTAAACCCATTCCAGTGTTGCCGCTCGTAGGCTCGATGATGGTCCCGCCGGGCTTCACGAAGCCTTGCTTCTCCGCTGTCTCAAGCATTGCGATTCCTATTCTGTCCTTCACGCTTCCGCCTGGATTCAAACTCTCAAGCTTCACCAACATGATAGGCTTCACATCCTTTGCAATCTTGTTCAGCCGGACAAGTGGCGTGTTGCCTATCAATCCGAGTATGCTGTCATAATACTGCATGGTAGGTATCGGACCCGCGTAAGTACAGAATATCAGCCGTCTAATATGTTACGGGACCTAATGGATCTTGTCATAGAGAACAAGATAACCAAGCCCGATGAACAGTACAATCAGCACCATGGAAACGAAGAGCATCGAATAAGCTCTAGCTGGACGGTAAGCGTACCTTGTACTCGAGTGCATGAGATATAGGCCGAACAGTCCTAGTCCAAAGATAACCATTGCAAAGACAAATTCCTGCGTTGTCTGATTGTGTATGTCGCCCGGATAGACGAAGCTGAACCCGCCAGGACGATTGACCAATGGAGTGTTGGGCTGGACAAGGATGAACAGTCCACCGGCGGTTACGAATGTTGTGAAGCCGACGATGAATATCATCGCCAAGGGAAGGAGCGGCCTGCTAGAACCAGGAGCCAGCTTCACGATGCTCATTCTGAAAGCTAGATTGTTCAGAGACCGCTTGAGTCGATACATTCGCATTCCCATTCTAATTCTGCCCTTTTGTGCCTGTTGCAGTCTCGATCGTAACTGTTTTGTTTATCGGAGGAAGCGAGCGTATTAAGGCCTGCTTTCCCATCGCCCTCACTGTTTTAATAGTGCGATGAGCTTCCTACAATCTCCTAGGCTCCGTGACGATCATAAGGCGTGTATGCCTATGCCACAACGAATTTTTTGCTCCAAATGTTCCGAGCCCCTCTACACCGGACTAGAGCTGGAGACACCGGTAGAAATTATCCAGAGGAACGGTGGCTATTGCCCGAAATGTGGAAAGAAGTTGTCGTTCGAGGTTGAAAATCTCAAGATCAACCAGGCAACCTCGAGGCTCGGACCAGGACCTGCATAAGCAAAACCATTTCTCCTAACTCCAAACTCAAAGCCCAAAAAGACGGCTGGATAAATGGGCAAGAAGACACAGGTCTACCAATATCATGTGAAGCACGGAAGCATTGTAGAATACGCAGGCTACGACCTACCTGTCTGGTATGAAGGAATCACGGCTGAATGTAGGCAGGTCAGAGAACACGCAGGGGTCTTTGACGTGTCCCACATGGGAAGAGTGGTCGTCGAAGGTGCCAGCGCTGCAAAGTTCCTAGACCATGTCACCACCAATGATGTTTCAGGATTAGGTGTCAACAAGGGACACTACTCGCTACTCTGCAACATGAAAGGAGGAATTATAGACGATCTTACAGTTTTCCGACTAGGCACAAGTCGATACCTAGTCGTATACAACGCGGCGAACAGGGAGAAGAACTGGAATTGGCTCTTGAAAAATCAGGATCACCATAGTGTCCGATTGAAGGACGTGAGCGATAACGTCGCGATGTTTGCCGTCCAAGGACCAAGAGCTCGAGACATCCTTAGGGTAATATCGGGAATCGATTTGGAAAACATCGAACGATACTCCGCATCGGACGCCAAGATAGACACTATTCCGGTTCTTATTACTAGAACCGGTTATACTGGCGAGGACGGTTTTGAGATTTACGTTTGGGATGCGACCCCGGACAAACCAGACAAGGCGCTGCACGTGTGGAACAAGATTATCGAAAGAGGTAGAGAAGTTAGCGTCCACGCAGTGGGTCTTGGGGCCAGAGACGTGTTGCGACTCGAAGCTGGTATGTGCCTCTATGGAAACGACATCGACGATAAGACAACTCCCGTTCAGGCACGACTCATGTTTGTGACGCGGCTAGAAAAACAAGATTTCATCGGAAAGAAAGCAATTGAACACGAAAAGGACCAGGGACCCAGAAGGATTCGTATAGGATTCAGAATTGTCGGCAAAGGCATCCCGAGACAAGGCCAGGAAATACTGTCTGATGAGAATCCAGTGGGATTGGTTACAAGCGGGACCCTATCGCCGACACTGGGCGAAAGCATCGGAATGGGCTTTGTAAAGCCAGAACACACAAGAATCGGCGAGAATTTGAGCGTTAGAATAAGGGATCGAAAAGTGCCAGCTGCTGTCGTCAAACTTCCATTCTACCAACGCCGCTCTAATGACCGAGTCATCGCCTACGGCACGGAAATCGGACTGGCCGATTTTCGAAAAAGAAGCGTTCAAAAGCAGACCGTTGCCCACTAAAGCTTCGGCATGTCCGATCTTATTATTCGAGTACATTTGGTTGGATTGACAAGCCTTGACTGGCCGGTTCATCGTCATTGAAGGAATAGATCAGTCCGGGAAGGATACCCAGTCAAGACTTCTCGTCAGACGACTAAAGTGGGACGGACACAAAACAGAGAAACTTAGCTATCCAGTCTACACAAGCTTCTCGGGCCGTGAGATCGCAGCATTCTTGGAAGGCAAACGCTCCTATTCCCATCAAGTGCTACACATGCTATACTCGATGAACCGATGGGAGAGTCTAGACAAACTTCAGCAGCTTCTTCGAGACTCGGACTATCTTATCGTCGACCGATACTATCCTTCGAACCTCGCATATGGGATCGCAAGGGATTTGGATGAACAATGGCTGTTAAGTTTGGACCGAGGGCTGCCTGAACCCGATAAGATCATTCTTGTGGATGCATCCGTCGAAGCATCCTTCGCAAGGATGACATCGGGCAGGGACGTTCATGAACGAGACAGCATGTTCCTGAAGAGAGTCAGAAAAGCGTACCTGAATCTCGCCAAACGCATGAACTGGACTGTAGTCAACGGTGACCGTTCCCTCGCTGAAGTCAGTGAGGATCTTTGGAAAGCACTGAAGAGTCGCGGTAAACGATCAACATCGAGACCGTGAGCCTTCTCAGCCTCAACTCTTTTTCAGTGTCCAGCCACGTTTTGACCTGAAGCTGAGACGCTCTCCTTTCGTAGTCTAGGGTAACCTAGCTTCTGTAACTGAAGGTCGATCTGTTCGATTAGCATCGTGATGATCTCTTCGGGCTCTATACGTCTCATCCCCCTGAGATGATGTACATACACATCCATCCGGTCCGCCCTGAAGAGGAGCCGTGCAAGGAATCGATCTTCTTTCGCTGAATGTCGCCTTTCATCATTCACAGCGTATCGCGCGTTGAAGGATAGGTCGAGGGTTGCAAACGCCCCTCTTTTCTCGATCCTCTGCAACAATCGCTCCTGCTCCTTGCGATCAAAGATATCGAAAGCTTCGGCGTTGCCTACACCTAGCTTGAAACTCACAGTCCCATGATAATACCCGTCGTGGTCAGATATCGAGAGTTCTATTGGAACATTAAGCATGGACATCGATTGGAGGGCTAGCAAAACTGCTCGCTGGAGATTCTCGGCGTTGATCTCATGATCGAAGGAAGCTCTTGAGTGAAGGACGGTCGGGAAATTGTGAAGTGCACCAAGCCAAGGGTCCTGATCTTCCACTCCGAAACTCATGGCATCCTCCGCCTTCGACTTAGGAAGTAGTAGAAGAGTGTTCACTCGCGACAACTAGGTTAAGAGTTTGCTAACCTTCAGGCTCACTTCTTAGGGGAAGACAGTCCCGCCGGCGGACACATCCAAACACGGAAAATACCGAACAATGAAACCGTGAGAGAAAGAATGTTCATATCAACGCCGGACCGTTCTCCTGTATGCAAAACAAAGGCAAGGGATGAAAAATGTCGCGTAGAAGTGCAGCTCAGTTATGGAGAAAGTGCCCCTCATGCGATCGAGAACTTTTCTCAGAAGACCGCTTCTGCCTCGTCTGCAAGCAATGTATCTATTGCTGCAACAACGAACACATCGTTCGATCTCGAACTACCACTGGACATTCTCACTAGGAAAACTCCACCATAGGACCTGGATGGAGAGACCTTTCTGATAGAAATCTTTTAAGGGAAAGTTGCGCTTCCCTTCACAGGCTAGAATGCGCCTAGAACTTGTAATGGTGATATTGCTTGCAAAAGGCGAAGCGGAAGGAAGAGTACGAATCTCGTATCAAGCAAGCCCTGGGCGTGCTCAACGAAGTTTCTAACGACAATACGACTCCTAGGAATATCAGACGTGCTGCCAAAGGCGCTATGGATGCCTTGCAGGTTCCAGGTCACTCTTTGGCGGTTCGGGCGTCGAATGCAATCTCCATGCTAGACGATATCTCGCAAGACCCGAATATGCCCCCTTACACTCGGGTAAAGCTGTGGAGCGTTGCGAGCCTTCTCGAAGCCATAAAGGACTAGGAAAAGCCGATTTTAGGACAACTATTTATCGGCTGTAGCCCCAATGCTATTGTTGCGATGGCTATCTCGACTGGCCCCCCTCGTCGCCAAGTCGTTCTACGACGGTATATCTACTTCATAGTAGCATTATTGGCGCTGTCGATAGCGCTCGGAAGCCTGTCGAGAAGTCAGCCGGGTGGTAGTTGGCTGGCGAACAGTTACTGGGTGCTGTATCTTGCGATGTTGCTTCCTATCTTTGCTCTGGGAGCGATGGTAGTGATGGTAGTATTCTTGGCCCTCACGTTGCGAGACACTTCCGACGCTTTAGGCTCAGGAATGGCTAGAAAGGCAAGGGGCAAGAAGAGGAGCAAGACAATTCATAACATAATTTTCATGGCAACTTGGGGGATCGCCCTGGCCGTTCTTTGGTTCAAGTGTGGAGGAATTCCTTGCAAATCTCCTCCTGTGCCTCCGCAACTGCAGCAACTCGTATTCGTAAACCAAAGTGCCACTACTAATCCCGCGGCGCGCGCTCTCGCGACTTTGCTGAGCGCCTCGGTATCGATATCAGGAATAGTCCAGTCAGAATGGTTCTTTTTTGCTTTCTTCGGGCTGATAATCGTAAGCTCAGCGGTTATGTTGAGAAGTGCCAAAGTTGCTTTGGACGAGTTTAGGGAGAATACCGGAGCAGTCGTTCTCGCTGCTCAGGCCCAAGGATTGAGAGCAGTGAAGGACGCGATTCAAATCGTTCAGCAATCTGATCATGGAGGCCCAAGAGAACGCATTCTTCTCTGCTACAACAGCATGATAAGAGCGGTTTCACAGATGGGAGCAAGCATAACCGTAGATCAGACCGCACGGGAGTTGGAGAGAACGATTCGGCGTACCTTTATGATAAACAGTGACGGGATACGCACTTTGACGAATCTCTTCGAAGAGGCACGATATAGTCTTCACGCTATGAGTGAAGAGGATAGTCAAGAAGCCCACGCTTCTCTTGTGAAGATCGAAACGGAATTGAATGTAAACAGTCAATTCTAACAAACGATTTCCAGAACCTAGGATTCGGCTCCATGAAGAAAAGCCTGAGACTTGTTCTTATCGCCTCAATAGCATATGCTGCTGCAATCTATCTCATACGCGGATCCCTTCCTGATTCGATCCCGACAACCCTGACATTTCTCGTACTTCCATTGGGACTGCTTGCAGTCATCTTTTATGTAGACTTACATTTCCGAGCTAGAGTTCCCTCTCCAACGCAGCTTCCTGTGAAAAAGTCTACTCGAAGTCTCGGTCATGAAGTGCAACTGCTGACCAAACGCATCGAGGTCGCAACCCATTCCAGTACGGATTATTACGAGAAGATCGTACTTGGCCGAATGAAGGAACTTATGGTGGAAAAGGCCAGCATTGAAACAGGCGTATCTGTTGACGATGTTAGGAAGGTTCTTTCAGATCCGAGACTTGCCAGGCAATTTCTTAGGAATGACGCGCTCTACAATTTACTTTATACTCGAAGCAATTCAAGGGGAAAGGATCGCCGAACGATGCTAGACAAATTGACCGATCTCATCGAGGACTGGAAGGCTTGAACTTCAAGGAAGCATGCGATCTCTGTCAGAAGGTCGTTGACCAAGTTGGAACCGTCATCGTAGGGAAGAAACCGGTTCTCGAAAAGGTCATGTTGGCGATCCTGGCAAACTCGCATATACTCTTCGAAGATAATCCTGGACTCGCGAAGACACTGCTGGCTAGAAGCTTTGCAATGAGCATGGGATGCACCTTCTCGCGCGTCCAATTCACACCGGACCTTTTGCCTGCAGACATTACAGGGACCTACATTTACAATGTCAAAACAACGGATTTCGAATTGCGTCGAGGACCAGTATTCACGAACGTTCTGTTAGCGGATGAGGTCAACAGAGCTCCTCCCAAGACACAGGCGGCCTTGCTCGAGGCAATGCAAGAACGCCAGGCCACCTTGGACGGCAAGACTCACCCAATCCAGGATCCCTTCATCGTTATGGCGACACAGAACCCTATCGAATACGAAGGAGTCTATCCGCTTCCCGAAGCCCAACTTGACCGATTCATAATGAAGCTCCGACTCGGATATCCTAACCGTATGGAGGAGGTTGAGATACTTCAGCGACGCATGAAGAGGGCCACTGAGGATATCCACCTAGAGCCTGTTTTGGAGACGAACACCATTCTTGAAATGCAACGAAAACTGGAAGAGATACATGTCGACGATGACGTTCTCGGTTATGTCGCGGACGTCGTGCAGGCTACTCGCAATCAACGGCAGATCGAGGTAGGCTCCAGCCCCAGAGGAAGTCTCGCGATCTTCAAACTGTGTCGAGCACGCGCCGTCTTCCACGGGCGCGACTATGTTGTGCCGGATGATGTGAAGGAGGTTGCCGTATCTGCTTTGGTGCACAGGGTGATTATGAAGACTGAGTCATGGGTGAAGGGCACCGATCCGAGACAGTCGATCGAGGAAGTGTTGAAGACTGTCCCAGTACCAACTACGAAGTAGCTTGTAGATGAGTCCGAATTGTTCACGCCCAAGGCTGCAGCATACTTCGGCTTGTGCACTCTCCTCATGGCCTTGGCGCTCATGTTCCAGGACTGGCAATTGGCGGCACTCATTCTTCCGATAGCCTCTATCTTTTTTGTATCAAATCTGTCAGGTCTTCCCGAAATCGTTAGGGTCACCTTGGACAGGAGTGTGGAACCAAGCGAGAGCTTCGGAGAGGACGATGTACGTGTTGAACTACACTTGGAGAATCGTAGCGGGGCACGCATTGGAAATCTCGAGGTCCACGACGTTTTGCCCGCGAATGTTAAGCCTGACAATGGTTTGAACTCCGTCCACGTAGCTCTTGATGCAAATGCGAATGAGGAGCTTGTGTACAAGTTTCCGAGCCCACCACGCGGGCACACATCTGTCGGTCCGTTACTAGTTCGCGCTCGGGATCCATTAGGACTCTACATGGTAGAAGAGAAGCTTGATCCTGATACAGTTGCGGTTCTTCCAAAGCCAGAGAAGGTCAGGGGGACAGAACTTCGGCCTCGGCATCTAGGGCCTTGGCCCGGGACCATACCTTCGAGATCGACTGGGCACGGTAGCGAGTTCTACAGTCTTCGTGCATACTCCAGCGGCGACGATCCGAAGAGAATCAATTGGAAGGCAACTGCTCGTTGCGGGCGGCTTGTCCTAAACGAAACTGAGTCGGAGCGAGTTACTGACGTCATGATCGTTTTAGATACTGACGTCGCATTCTACGAATCCTCGGAGCGGGAGCTGTTCGAAAGAGGAGTACGGGCTGCCGCTTCAATGGCGAGCTTGCTCCTTCGACAGGGAAACCGCGTCGGGCTTGTTCTTCAAGGGATCGAACGTGGCATCGTCCGACCAGGATTCGGAAAGAGACAGGAGAGAAGGATATTGTACATGCTCGCCGCAGCTAGGCCTGGAGCCTCCGTGCTACCGACGGGTTATGTTGTAAGTCAACTAGCGCGACTGTTGCTGCCGTCGAGAGCTCAGGTTGTCTTGGTCTCGCCTCTCTTGGATAGTGAGGTCGTATCTGGGATCGAAAAGTTGACTGTTGATGGTTACAGTGTTATGGTAGTAACGCCGACGCCGACGTTGCCGGCCGATTATGAATCTGAGAGTGAGAAGCTAGCGTTCAAGATCTTGATGCTCGAAAGAGAAAACCTTCTACTTCGACTGGAGAGGTTTTGCAGCTTGGTACAATGGCCGGAGGATGTGCCATTGTCGTCGAGGCTCAGAGCGGCGAAGGTGAGAAGGATACGTCAACTAGCACACTGAAACCCGCGCTAGGAGCGGAGTGGCGTGGTCTAGCGCTAGTCATTAAGCTTCATCATTTTGGTCTGGCGCCTTGGATTCTATTTTCGGTCCCGAGTGCCGCGGTTCTCGGATTACAGCTACCTTTTGCAGTGGCCACAGCAGCGTTGGGTTTTGTGGGAATGATTTTGAGGAAGAGATGGCTTGTGCTCGGGTCATCATTGAGCCTTCTAGGCTTCCTGATCCTTGGGAAGGTTACGAGTGACTTGATGGCCTTGGAACCGGTTGACACTGGCGTATTGCTTCTTCAGTTCGTTGCGATATTGTTTCTGATGGAAGCGTCTATGCCTGTTGTTCAGTACGAGGAAGACCTCGCTCGTATAGGGAAGCGTAATGATGAACTATCGAGACGCGTTGCCACACGTTTGGCGCATTGGCTGCGATCTCAACTCTATGCTGATGCTAGGCTTGGAATTGTTTCGTTTCTTACATCGTTGGGACTATTAGTCGTTGGAAGTTTGGCGGGAGTTGGGATTGGACATTTGGCAGTGCTGGCTGTGTTCGTACTTGCTGCCGTTGTAGCATTATTGTTTTTGCTGACGTACCGACGAGAACCAGAAACAAGGGATCAGACCAAGTAGTTCAACGGATTAAACATCTTAAGATAGACTTGCACTAGATTATTTTTTGATGGAGTGAACCGTCAGGCAAAATGTCGAACTATGTAATGGGCAGGAGGCTTGAGTATCGAATACGAGATATTTTCAGGCGTGAAGGATACCTCGTCATACGCGCAGCATCATCGAAACCGATAGATCTCGTGTGCATCAAGAAGGGCAAGACAGTTCTTGTCGAGTGCAAAGCGGGTGGATCATGGCTTGGTAAAGTTCGTAAAGCGGAACTCATTGGATTGTCCGAGCAAGCCGGAGCTCCGATCCTCTTGGCACGGAGGAAGAGAAGAAAGGTTGAGTTCACAATACTTCCAGATGGACGAAAGTTCGGTGTGAAAGATTTGTTCTCGTCTATTCCTTGAACGTCTCTTTTAATGACCGTAATTTTTCAAGGGTAGATAGCCATCCGAACAAGAGATTACTGTAAGCGGCCAGTTTGTCTGGCTGTTTTTCGTTCTTCAAAATATCGTTCGCCTCATTGATCTTCATCACGATGGTCTGTTCGACGCTGTCAAGCAAATGGGTGGGGGATAATGTGACTTGACCTTGGACTGTCGTAGCTTTGGCATAGACGACTGGCCTGTTGCACTTGGCACAGAAGGTCTCCCCTTTCACCTTGAACAATGGTGTTCCACACTCAGGACAAATGTCCGAGAGCATGGTTGCTCCTGATTTCAGCAGGTCAGCCATCCTCCGAACGTCTTCTCCCAAGTCTCCTCGCACACCACCCTTCTGGTTTTGACGCGACAGATTGTTCCTATCAATTAAAGGGGAGCAGGGTTGTTATAAAGACTGAATTACCTGAGGTCGGAGAGAGTGAGCGACAAGTCAATGACTGAGATCCTGAACGGAAAGAGGGCGGCGATCATAGCGGCCGATGAATTCGAAGACCTAGAGCTTTTCCATCCAATGTACCGCCTGCAAGAAGAGGGAGTGAAGACCGTAGTCGTTGGGCTGAATAGAACGCCGATAAAAGGGAAGAAGGCTACACTATCGAGCCCGCCCTCTCCATAGACGAGGCGGACGCGGCGGATTTCGATATGCTTGTGGTCCCGGGAGGAAAGAGCCCAGAGAAATTGCGACTTAACGAAAAAATTCTAGCGTTTGTTCGAGAGTTCGACAAGCAAGGAAAGCCCATTGCGGCCATTTGTCACGCTGGCCAAGTTCTAGCATCTGCAGGAATCGTCGATGGACGAACACTAACGTGCGTCCTTGGGATCAGGGACGATATGATCAATGCAGGCGCTCGTTATGTGGATCGACCAGTAGTACGCGATAGGAACCTAGTAACTTCGCGTGTACCTCCTGATCTTCCGGACTTTGCAAGGCAGATGATCGAAGCGCTAAAAGAGCCGAGACTAGTACAAACCGCAACTCAAAGATAGACCTCTCAGTCCCACTTCCAGTTCTGACCTTGAAATACGAATTGCAATTGCTCTGAGCCTTGCGACCAAGAGTGCAATGCTTGCAGTTCGGAGTTCGCCTCAAGAATTACGGGTCTTGGACTGAAACTAAAGAGGCAGCGATTGCTGCAGAGAAGAGCGGGTTTACCTCGATCTGGTTGAACGATCATCTTCTGCCTCCAGCGGGACCGCTGGACGTTCCCTTCAGGGAAGCATGGACATCTCTATCAGCATTAGGAGCAATTACGCGGACCGTCCAACTCGGGACGCTTGTGGCCTGCAATTCCTTTCGCAATCCGGCCCTGATGGCTAAGATGGCGTCCACACTTGCTAGTATTACCAGTGGTAGAGTAGTGCTGGGGATTGGGGCAGGATGGCACAGACCAGAATATGACGCCTATGGATTTGCATATCCAACAATTGGAGAGCGCATGGCAAGGCTCGAAGAAAGCGTTCGAATAATCAGGATGATGCTTCAACAAGGAAAAGCTACTTTCAACGGCAAATACTACAATGTGAAAGATGCACCGTCTATTACAATTCCAAACCGTAAGGTGCCAGTTTGGATAGGAGGCGGAGGCCCACGTTTGGTCCGGATGGCCGCCAGATTAGCAGACGGATGGAACTGTTATCGATTGAGTCTTGAGGAGTTCAGGGCTCGCCGAAGAAATTTCGAGCAGGAACGTAAGCGAGCCCGAGGGGACAGCGAGAAGGTAACTGTCTCATTGGTCACTGATGGAATGGTATCATTCTCGATTCTGAAGTTGAGAGGCTTATCGAAGCAGCAGCCTTCGAGCGTGGTCAAACGAAGGACCGATACAGGGTATTGGATTCCGTGGTGGTGGGAAATAGCTCAGAGGCCGTTAAGAGAATCAGAGATCTGCAAGAGGCTGGCGTAAGCCATCTGATCCTGAACTTTCCATCACTAGGATTAATCGACCAACTCGAATATTTCGGTGCAGAAGTAATCCCCCAGTTCAATTAGCATCTAGTCTTTTTATCCATCATCTGCGAGTCGGGATATCTCTTGAGGTAGTTGGGGGCTTGCCGGAAAAGACGGTTACGCTTAGAGTCGCCGACGCGTTGCAGCGTGATGTTGGCCGTGGAATAGCCCGTGTAGATCCGCACGTTATGGAAGAACTCGGGCTCACATCCGGCGATGCTCTGCAGATTGTTGGGACCAGGAAGACAAGCGCCCTTGCTTGGCCCGCCTACCAGCAGGATTTCGGGAAGAAAATCATCCGAATGGACGGTTACATGAGACGTAACGCCGGAGTCTCAATCGATGATAAAGTCACGATTCGGAAGATCGAGGCCAAGACCGCACAGAAACTAACCCTTGCACCTACTGAGCCACTCCGAATAGTCGGAGGAGAAGAATACCTCGCCCAAATCTTGGAGGGACGCGTTCTCGCCCGAGGTGATTTCGTCCCGATAAACGTCATGGGACGAAAGATCGATCTCGTCGTAACAAACACGACGCCCGTTGGGGACGCCGTCATAGTTAGTGATCAAACCGAGGTCGTTATCGGTGAGCAAGTGAAGGAACAGCCGCAAACAGTTCCCCGCATAAGTTACGAAGATGTTGGCGGGATGCGCCCTGTCATTCAAAAAGTCCGGGAAATGATCGAGTTGCCTCTAAGGCATCCGGAACTCTTCGAAAGATTGGGTGTCGAAGCCCCTAAGGGAGTACTACTGCACGGACCGCCGGGTACAGGCAAGACCTTGCTAGCCAGAGCTGTTGCGAGCGAGACGAATGCGAACTTCTACACGATCGGGGGACCGGAGATCATGAGCAAGTATTACGGTGAGAGCGAAGAGCGATTACGCGATGTCTTCAAACAGGCTCAAGAAAATGCGCCCTCAATCATATTCATCGACGAGATCGATTCCATAGCTCCGAAACGGGAAGAGGTTACCGGAGAAGTAGAGAAGCGTGTCGTCTCACAGCTACTGTCCTTAATGGACGGGCTACAATCTCGTGGAAAGGTCGTAGTGATCGGGGCTACTAATCGTGTTAACGCATTGGATCCGGCCCTAAGACGACCGGGACGTTTTGATCGGGAGATAGAGATCGGAGTTCCAGATAGAGAGGGAAGATTGGAAGTAATGCAAATTCACACTCGAGGAATGCCTCTTGCGGAGGATGTGGATCTCAAACGGCTCGCCGACATTACCCACGGTTTCGTTGGTGCCGATCTTGAAGCACTTGCCAAGGAGGCAGCGATAAGGGCATTACGCCGTATCCTGCCCGAAGTAAACATGGAAGCCGAGAGTGTACCTGTCGCGATACTCAACAAGATCAAAGTGACTAATGCAGACTTTCTTGATGCGTTGAAGGAGGTCGAGCCCTCCGCGATGCGTGAAGTACTTGTTGAGGTCCCGGACCTCAAGTGGGACGATATCGGAGGATTAGAAGATGTCAAGGAAGAATTGCGAGAAGCTGTCGAGTGGCCGCTAAAGTATCAGGAACTTTTTACGCACATGGATGCGAAGCCACCGAAAGGACTGCTACTTTACGGACCGCCAGGAACCGGAAAGACGTTGCTCGCTCGTGCCGTCGCAAATGAGAGCGAAGCCAACTTCATCAGTATCAAGGGACCAGAACTCTTGAGCAAATGGGTTGGAGAATCAGAGAAGGCTGTCAGAGAAGTTTTCCGCCGCGCACGCCAAGCAGCTCCATGCGTCGTCTTCTTAGACGAAGTTGACAGCATAGCCCCTGTACGAGGTAGTGGAATGGGCGACAATCAGGTCACAGAACGAATCGTAAGCCAGTTCCTTACCGAACTTGACGGGCTAGTAGAATTGAGAAATGTTGTGATAATCGCCGCAACCAATCGACCCGATATTGTTGACCCAGCGTTGCTTCGACCCGGTAGGTTCGACAGGCTCCTGTACGTTCCTCCGCCTAGTCTAGAGGCAAGAAAGCAGATTTTCAAGATTCACACGCGAAAGACACCGATGATGCCCGATGTGAACTTGGATGATCTCGCGAAGATGACGGATGGCTACACAGGCGCGGACATCGCTTCTGTGGCGAACACGGCTGTAATGCTGGCCCTTAAGGAGCATATCATGAAGTCGAAAAGTCCAGAGGAGGCGAAGAAGACAGCCAAGACTGTCAAAGTATCTCGTCGGCACTTCCAGGAAGCGCTTGAGAAGATCAAGCCAATATCATCTCAGGAGCTTCAAGCCTATCAGAGATTCGCCCAACAATTCTCGGATACGACAGGACGTTCCAAAGTCGAAGCCACCCCTGCTCAGGCATAGCAGACCAGGGCATTTCTCCAAACCGAGAATAAGCTAACTGTCTATTTTGCCTGCTACCTTTCTGGGGCTCTCGCAGGATTCTGTGAATAGTCCGCAATATGCCTGCTAGTTGCGCTTTATGAGCTTGCGATGAATGTGTTTGACGGATGGAATACCCAGGGTCGCATGTGGAGACAGCTAGGTACTTAAGTACGGTCTGCGCATAAGGGGTGTTCGCTGAACAGAGACACAGCAAACGATACACTCGATACGACGGAGGTGAAATTGCATGGCTGAAGAACCAAAGAGGACAGAGAGAGCTCCTACCCAAACTCGCAGAAGCGACATTCCGCCAGACACTATCCTGATCGGGAAGAAGCCGATTATGGCATACGCGACCGCGGTAATGATGCACTTCAACACTGGCGCCAAACGCTTGACTTTGAAAGCACGAGGAAGAGCAATCAGCACGGCAGTCGACGTTGCTGAGGTTGTAAACAACCGATTCTTCCAAGGTGGCTTGACCAAGTCGGTTAACTTGGGGACGGAGATAGTCGGTGATGGCCAGGATGCCAGAAACGTCTCTACGATCGAGGTAGTATTGGAGAGGACCAAGTAACTCCTATCCGATAACTAGCTCGGACCAGTGATGACAAGTGTCCTGGGACAAAAACCCCTTTTTTGAAAGGTCCCCTTCTAACGGGAACTTCGAAACTGCATCTGTGTTCTAGTCTACTTCGACAAAGATTTCTGGGCCCTCGATCTTTACTCTGTAACTTTTCAAGGGCTCTACCGCAGGGGCAGTAACCGCCTCTCCTGTCTTTAGGTCGAATTGGGACAGGTGCAGTGGGCATACTACTCTATCTCCTAGTATGAATCCGTTGGACAGGTCAGCTTCTTCATGTGTGCATGTTCCATCGTGGGCATAGATTGTCCCGTCAATATTTGCAACAAGAATTCTTCTTCCTTCGAACTCTGTTCCTTTCATCGTGCCTGGGGGGAGCTCAGAGACTTGGCAGACCTTGACCAGATTTGCCATTCTCTAGGTCGACTCCATTTGGGACTAGCGATACTTGTAGTGGTGTTCGAAAAGGTCGGCAGTCTTACCGTCTTCAGGCTCTTCCTCCAGCTCTGGAAGCAACTCCAATTTCGGGGGAAGCTGTACTCTGTTTCCGATCCATTTCTCTTCGATCAGGTATTGTATTCCCGCGCGGACGGTTCGGCTCGGGATTCGCTGGACGGCTGGGTGAAGGAATCCTACGATGATCAGCTTCTTCGCTTCGCTTTCGGACAGTGCTCTTGAGGTGAGATAGAATACCTGTTCCTCGTCTATCTGCGCCACCGAGCCCGAATGTGTAGCCTTAACTTCGTTTGTTTCTATTTCCAAGCCGGGTATCGCATCCGCCCTTGCGTTCTTGCTCAGTATCATGGCATGTTCTGCCAAGTATGATCTGGAGTTCTTGGCTCCCTTTGCGATGCGGATCATTCCCTTGAATACGAGTCGAGACTTCTCGCGCAAAACACCCCGTGCTAGGACACTAGCCGTTGTGGATGGTGCCTTATGACTTAGATCGGTGACAACATCGAACATTTGTGCCCCACCTCCAAAAACAACCTCAACGTCCTCCGCATTTGCACCTGGACCATCGAGGGCGCTGTCCATTCTGGATCTTGTTATCCCGCCACCAATGTGCCCGATAGTCCAGTTTATCCTAGAGTCCTTTTGTGAACTCGATCGTCTGTTGACAAAGTAGTGTACGTTTTCCTCGAGGTTCTGGATGCTCGCAAAATTGAGTTCGGCCTCTTCGCCAACATACGCTTCTGTAACCTCGCTCAGGAGGGATTGAGCATTCTGTTGCTGATCGTGTCCATCATTGATGTTTGAGTAGGCTTCTTGTAGGAATGTGATCTTACTGTTTTCTTCCGCGAGAATGATGTTGTGCGCAAAGGCTCCAATGCCGAGAGTCCTGACCAGGATTAAGCTTCGGATTGGAATGTTTACCTTCAATCCTTTCGGGACGAACAGGAAAACTCCAGCTGTGTAGAGTGCGGCATTCAACGAGGCGAACTTATCATCTTCTGGACTCAGGATCTTTCCAAAATAGTCGGCGAGAAGATCCTGATGTTCTCTCAGGGCCGTTTTGATATCGGTGAATATCAGGCCTTCATCTTCCAGCTGTCCGTGAGCATCGACCCTTGCCATCTCCGAGTCTACTTGAACCGCAACCGTCTGGTTACCGTCCTCGTTGATGAGGTGTTGAATCTCTCTTGGAACCGTGGCCTTGCCAGAAGGCTGGCCAGGGCTAATCGTGTCGAGTTTGAGTCCCTTCAGCATGTCGATGTACTTGGTGTAAAGGACGGATTTTTCGAGCGGTTGATTGTTGTAACTTTGGAGCGCAGACGTCCTCAGTTTCAACTGAGGCTCTGATTCGGATAGACGGTTTGAAAGTCGTTTTAGAGTATCTGGGCTAAGATTAGCAAGAGTTTGCGATGGAGACATCAGCGTCATCGCTTTCAGTCTCCCATTGGAACGCTTTGTAGAAGAAGTTTAGCCGGGGTATTCTCGGAACTGTTTAACCGACGGCTCCTTCCATTTCCATCTCGATGAGCCTGTTGAACTCTACCGCGTACTCCATTGGAAGCGTTCGGGTGAATGGTTCCATGAAACCGGTAACGATCAAGCTCAAGGCCTGCGTCTCACTCAAGCCGCGAGACATGAGATAGAACAGTTGGTCCTCATTGATCCTTCCAACCGAGGCCTCGTGTGTTATCGTGGCATCGTCTTCATTGACTTCCATGTACGGGTAAGTGTCCGTTCTGGACCTTTCGTCCATAAGCAACGCGTCGCACCTCACGCTAGACTTTACTCCAACTGCGCCCTTCGCAACGTGCACTAATCCTCTGTAGGTTGTTCGTCCACCGTCTTTGCTGACTGATTTGGATGTGATTCTGGAACTTGTGTATGGTGCGAGATGTACAACTTTTGCTCCCGTGTCTTGATGTCTGCTGTTGCCTGCGAATGCGACCGAGACGATCTCAGCCTTTGCTCTTGGACCGACTAGGTAGACTGATGGATACTTCATTGTTAAGCGGCTGCCAACATTGGCGTCTATCCACTCAACACTTGCATCTTCGTATGCGTATGCTCTCTTTGTGACGAGGTTGTAGACGTCGGAGGACCAGTTCTGGAGCGTTGTGTAGCGGACTTTGGCTCCTTTCTTCGCGATAATCTCCACAACTGCAGAGTGCAATGCTTCGCTGGAGTAGACTGGGGCTGTGCAGCCTTCGATGTAGTTGACTTCGGCGTATGGTTCTGCGATTATGAGTGTTCTCTCGAACTGGCCCATGTTAGCGGCGTTGATTCGGAAGTAGGCTTGTAGTGGGAGTTCAACTTTGACACCTTCTGGTACGTAGATGAAGCTGCCGCCGCTCCAGACGGCGCTGTTCAATGCGGCGAGCTTGTTATCTTCTGGAGGAATTACGGTCCCGAAATGTTTCTTGAAGATCTCAGGGTGCAGTTTTAGCGCTGTGTCGGTATCGCAGAAGATTACGCCCTTATCCTCTAAGTGTTTGAGGAGACTGTGGTAAACTACTTCTGACTCGTATTGGGCTCCGACGCCGGCGAGGAATTTCTTCTCTGCCTCGGGAATGCCTAGACGGTCGAAGGTCTTCTTGATCTTATCCGGGACCTCTTCCCAGGTCTTGCCAACACCCTCTGTCGGCTTCAGATAATAGTAAATGTCTTGGAAGTCTATCTGGTTCAGGTCGCCGCCCCAGGTTGGCATGGCGCGTTTCATGAAGTGTTCATAGGAGCGTATCCGGAACTTTTTCATCCATTCTGGCTCAGCCTTTCTTTCGCTGATGTCCTCGACGGTTCTGCGGCTGAGTCCTTTCTCGGACTTGAATACGTATGACTCTGTGTCTTTGAAGTCGTACTTTGAATAGTCAAGGTCGAGCAGACCTTTCTTGCTCATTGTCCTGTTTCTAGCTCCTATGTCTCTGATTTTATGACGTACGTTATAGCTAGTGAGGAGACCCTTCGTTTATATGGATTCCGTCACGTTGCCCGGCTCTTGGACGGCTTCGAGACACTATTGGACAAGAGGCGTACTCCAGTGATAAGTGGTCGTTTGCGTACTAGGCCCGTCTAGGTCATTCTCAAAATAGAACGAGCACCGTCCCGGTTCGCAGTATGATTAGCATTTTTTCGTTCGCCAAAAACGCCCTCTTACAAGAATGCACGACTCATAACGAGACTCTTAATCAATCAAAAGCTACGTGACTCGTCAACTCCTATCAGATTAGAACGAACAGTGATTGGCACTGTCTTCCTTGTTGCTCTAATATTTTCTCGCAATCGTACTCGCAATTCTGGGTGTCGCTTACCGTGACGACTGGGCCGAGGGAGGAGTAGGGCGGCTGTCATAATTGCAGTGCTGCTCTACTGGAGCATAACTAAAGAGAAGAAGATCCTCTCAGCGTAAAACTGTCCACGTTACCAGAACCCTTTTTATCGAACCCCCGCGGGGCCCGTTTCCATGGCTACTACTGTAACAACTTCGAAGAAGTACACATTGCCAGAACTACCGTACAAGTACAACGCTCTAGAACCAACCATCTCGGAGAAGATCATGAACCTTCACCACACCAAACATCACCAGGCCTACGTCACCGGAGCAAACGCTGCACTTGACAGACTGGAAAAGTCCAGAACTGGACAAAATCCAGAAAATATCAAGGGCATACTTCGCGATCTAAGCTTCAACCTCAGCGGCCACAAGCTACACGCTGTATTCTGGCCGAACATGGCACCTCAAGGAAAAGGTGGAGGCAAGCCCGGTGGAAGAATTGGCGACCATATCAACAAGGGCTTTGGAAACTTCGACAATTTCAAGAAACAATTCAGCGATGCAGCAAAGAATGTCGAGGGCAGCGGATGGGCAGTCTTGACCTATGACAATGAGACTGACTCTCTATTGATCTACCAGGTTGAGAAACAGAATTTCATGCATCCCCCGAACCTACCCCTGCTCCTAACGCTGGATGTCTGGGAACATGCGTACTATATCGACTATCTCAACGACCGAGGAAAGTATGTTGATGCCTGGTGGAATGTTGCGAACTGGGACGATGTAGAGTCTCGATTCAGCAAGGCCACTAAACGGTAAGATCTCGGGCTAGAGCGTCCAAGTCAACATCATCCTCTACCTTCTCTTTCTTTCTCTGCTTAGCTTCTTCTTTTGCTGGGAGTTCTGTTCTCTTTGATAGTCTTACATTGCTTGCGGCAGCTGGCTTTCCATGACCCGGACAGATAGTCTCTGGGCCCAGCTCCAACAATCGATGAACACTCGCTCCTGTCTGTGTCGGGCTCTCCATTAGTGATGGTTCGACGAGCTTACCACGTCTACCTCTCAGCAAGTCTCCTACTATCGCAGTCTTTGTCTTGTTCAGGAAGAGGGTGATCGATCCTTTCGTGTGCCCGGGAGTCCAGAGTATTGAGCCGTCAAGGCCGGTCACTTCTAGGATGGATTCGTCATCTGATGGTTTGTCGACATAGATTGGTTTGTACTTAATGATCCTGAGCAGCTTGACAAACCAAGTAGCGAATTTCGAAACTCGCCTCATTATCCGGCCTTGAATACTCCACGCGGGCGGGACAGCGGCGACCAATGTCCCAGCAATGTAGGGCTTCTCGAACGGATGCGAAGCGATTGTCGCTTTCGGAAAAGCCTGTTTGATCGCCGCAATACTTCCAATATGATCCAAATGTCTGTGGGTAATCAGGACAAGTTTGACGCTTTCGGCAGTTCGGCCGAGTTGTGCGATGGCCTTCGCGATTCTTTTCTCTGTCCCAGGTAATCCGGTGTCCACTAGGATGAGTCCTTTCGGTGCTTCCACTAGGTACGTGTTAGCCATTCTTCCCGGGACCCTGGTAACTTCTTCGTTTATTCTTTCAAGCAATTATCTTAACATCCTCATCAACGACTTTCGACTCTAAGAGAAGTCGTCGCGTGTCTTCATGCAGGTCGCCCCACTGTGATCGTAATTCTTCCCGTGAAAACCACCGGGCAATTGCCACATCGGAGCCCACACTCAACTGGCCTCGAATCCTACGGGCAGTATGGTCGATGTAAACGACATGCAACTCTGTCTTATCTCCCTTTTTGACAATTCGGTCGAATACGATCGATTTGCTTGTCAGTTCTATCTCGAGACCTGTTTCTTCTCGGACTTCTCTCTTCATGCCTTCCTCTAGACTCTCACCATGCTTGAGTTTTCCGCCTGGGCAAATCCATTTGCCAAACCAGAATCCACGTCTCTTTGCTTCTACATGCTTGACTAGAAGTACTCTGTTCGTCTCGTCGAGAATCACTGCTCCAACGGCGATCATGATACTCTCATCGGTCACTTTCTTTGCCGGCATTTTACGAGACTACTCCGGTCTTGGAGTGGTCCCGATTTAAGAGTGGAGGAACCGGATCGAAACATCTATTGTTATAGGTCTGGCCTCTTTTCCTAGCAGAAGGACGGGGGTGCTGAGTCCTTTCCCAAGATAGTCTTCAAGCCCTACACAGAACTGATCATCCATGAACTAGTCCGCTACAAGCTGGAGGATCTAGTGAACCTCAACGCCTTGGGTGTGCCTGCTGGAGGGATGGGCAAGCCATTGTACTGGGCGGCAGGGCTTGTCATGGTCACGTACTCATTACCATCGACGGAGGCTGTTGTCGCGGATCAGCTTCAGGGTCGTGCTCACTGGGCTCATGTCGCCTATGCTCCAATGACTCGATACGAGTCTTACCTTATGATCAAAGAGAGCAATGTCCGGATTCCGATTATCAATGCGTCGACGAATCCGATCTTTAACGCGGCCGCTGCTTGGATAAAGAAAGAAACTGGGATGAAGCCTAGGCCCGCTTCTGTATCGTATGCTGGACACTAGACTGAGAGTCCGCTTCCTTCTCTAACCGATCCACCATTACTAGTACCTCGTTAAGAGTTGCCGGTTCTAGTCCGGGCTTTGAAACATACGCTGCAGCGGTGGCGTTGGCGAAGAGTAGACGTTCTTTATGGCTGAGACCGATGCCCTGAGCGTAGACATCTCCCGCATTCCACGCATCTCCAGCTCCAGTGACTTTGCGAGGTTCTATTTTGAGACAGGGAAATCTTTCTCGTTGACCGTCAACGAATGTTGCTGAAAAGTTTGCAGTGTGTAAGTCAACTCTGGATCCGAGCATGCTGAACACGCTAGCAGCTTCGAACAATGGTCCCTCGCCTTCTTCGAATTCTTCTTCGCGGACAGTGGAAGCAAGTTGCAAAAGTTCGTTTTCGTTTACGCTCAATATGTCTGCTAATCCTTTCGTCAGGACCCTCTCTGTTAGCTCTTGAATGTCGGGTTTTCTTGATGTGGGGTCTCCCGGGTCGAAGAATGTTACGGCCTTGCCTCCTTCTTTGGCGAGCGAGAAGATTGTCTCGGCGAGATCTGTGCCCTTGTCAATCAGGTTCCAGCTGACTAGGCAGACATAGTCTGCGGTCCGGATCAACTGCTTGTCTTCCTCAGTCAATCTTTCCGGGCCGAAGTCGGCGAGCGAACCGCTGTTGCTGATCATCATGTTCACAGGTTTCCCAGAGTGTTCCGACTCCAATGACACAGTGCTAGAGATTCGTCCATCGGTTTTGACATGAGATAGATCGAGATAATCTGCGAAATTCGATAGAATTGTCCGTCCCAAAATATCGGTCTCGATTATTGGAGCAGTATTTGCTCCAAGCCTCCCTAGCTGCGCGGCGAAATTTGATGCTTTGCCGCCTCGACCGATCGTATGCTTCCAGCCGAGTAGGTTTCCTCCTCCTCTCTTGGCGACCTCCTCGAGTCGGTCCGTCATTTCTCCGAGTCCGCCGTGGAAAGAGATGACGTAGTCTAGGAAGAAGTCGGGCATCACCGTCGCTTTGAACTCCGGCTTAGCCCCACCAAGCTTCTTCCTAAGAGACATGATTGTACCCTGGCCTTGTGGGACTCCTATTAGTTGATTAAGGTCGAGATGCTTTCTCCTCATTCAGCGGTCAAAGAGGACGAAGGAATCGACTAGTTGAGCGACGAACTAAGCGAGCCCCTTGTGCGGTCGCTCTCTCGGCCGAGCAATCGGTTCGATCTGGGTACATTATTCAAGAGAATGATTGGAGTTGTCAAAATGAGAGGAGAGACGTTCCTCGATCTGAAAGAGGACAACAGTAGAATCGCGAACCTTGAGGCTGTGGCGATAGTCACCTTTGCAGGGCTGAGTCTTGGACTTGGAGAGGCGTTCGCCTTTCCATTGGGGACTTTGGCAATGATCGCTCAGGTATTGACGAGCATCACCCTAGCATTGCTTGTCACCGCGTCTTGGTCTGGACTTGTGTATTTGATTGGGACTAGGATTTTCAAGGGAGCGACTGACTTCCTTGGATTGGCTAGGCCCGTTTTCTTTTCACTTACGCCCGGTCTTCTGTTCGTGCTAAGCTCAATTGCTGAAATTAGACAGCTCGTCTCGCCGCTTGTTGCCGCCTGGATCATAATCATCAATGTCTTTGCGTTGAAACATTCCATGGGCTTTAGCAGTCAGAAAAGCATGCTGACAGTGACTGTTGGCGCGTGGATAATGATCTTCGCGCTAGGAGCCCTAGGCCTGCTTTCTGCCTGATAATCTCCTTTACTGCCTAACAACGGAGTGATCTGCCGAGCAGCTTGACAAACAGCATTCTCCTAAGGTTCACGGACAGGGAACGACGCACTCTTCATACTATCAAAGTGCCGTCGAGTCGGGTCATCAGATGGGGAGCCTGGTCGGAGGATGCACAGGAAGCCATGCTTGTTGGAAACAACGGCTTGATGTTACGATTCCATAACAATCGACTCCACGAATTAACATCTCAAACAAGAGAACATCTTCGTTGCGCCTCATACAACCCAAAGGACTCTACGATCCTTGCTGTCGGAAACCGTGGAACCGTTATCATAACGGATAAACTAGGCAAAACCCGAAAGTTAGATTCGAAAACCGCCAGCAATTTGAGACGTGCTAGTTGGTCGCCTGATGGCTCCTACGCGATCATTGTTGGAAACGATGGCACCGCGCTCTCTTGGAACGGATCATCATTCACAGAAGTTGAGGGTGCACTCAACAACCTCCGGTCGATAACTTGGGACCCAGAAGGGTCGGCATTCGTCTCTGGAAACTACTTTGGTGCCTCCATGACTCCATCGCCCACACTCTACGAGCTAGACTTTGAAGCGAAACGGCTGGAATCCATTGCGGTTACCGAGAAGACTGATCTCATCAGCATCAGCTTTGGAGCCGAGCGACAACTGCTTGCTGTAGGATATGATCTGGTTTGGCAAGAGCCGCGCGCTTTCAAATGGAATGGCCAAACCCTCGATTCTGTAAGTGTGGACGAATCAGGAGTCTATCCCACCTCCGTCGCGTGGCAGCCCAGGAACAGGTTTGCCTTGGTGGGAACAGGTAGTCCCAGGGCATCGAGAGAGGGAGGGGGAATGGTGTTAGGCTTTACACCTGAAGGTGGGAAGATAGGCGGGAAGTTGTTTGAGGATCCGGAGCAGAGGATTGTTTGTATTGCTTGGAGGCCTCAAGGTGATTATGCCCTGATTGTTGGAAACCGGTTTGCCCAGACTTTCTCTACCTAGTATCTAGGTGAGATCGGAGATCTCTTCTTTCGAAGAGTCCAAAGACCCAAGATAACTATAGACGCCTGTTTTCAGGACTTTCAATGATAATAGGGCGCATTTCATTCTCACAGCGCTCAACTCGCCTCCGATCAACTCGAGAACATTTTCCTTCGCAATCTTCCTCACATCATCCAAGGATTTTCCTTGCACAAGTTCGGTTAGCATTGATGCGGATGCTTGGCTTATTGCGCAGCCATGACCATCAAACTTGATCTCGCTGACTTTATTGTTTCCATCAAGCTGCATCTGTATCTCTACGACATCGCCGCATAACGGATTGGAATCTTTCGCCTTGATCCGTGGATTTGTAATCTGTCCCTTGTTCCGCGGATACCTGTAATAGTCGAGGATTATGTCGGAGTATATTGAGCTCATAATTTGAACACCTTCTTCGCTCGCTCTACTGATTCTGCCAGTCGATCCACTTCTTGCTCCGTATTGTAAAGATACAGGCTTGCTCTGGTAGTAGAGGGGACTCCCAATCGTTCCATTAATGGTTGTGCGCAGTGATGTCCGGAGCGGACACAGATCGAGTCCTCATCCAGGAGTGATGCCATGTCGTGAGCATGAATATCACCGACATTGAAGCTGATAACGCCCTCCCTTTGCGCGGGGTCTGTGGGACCATAGATGGAGACGCCCTTGATACGGGACAATTTCTCCATTGTATATCTAGTTAGTTCTTGTTCGTGCAAACGGATTTTTCTCATACCGATTCTATTCAGATAATCGACAGCCGTGCCTAGACCAATCGCATCGGCGATATTGGTCGTTCCCGCTTCGAACTTGTAAGGCGGATTCTTCCATGTCGATTCGTACATGTGAACTTCACGGATCATTTCTCCTCCGCCATGATAGGGGTGCATCGAATCGAGAAGCTCCTTCTTGGCATATAGCACGCCGACGCCGGTTGGACCACACATCTTGTGTCCCGAGAATGCTAGAAAGTCACAGTCCAAGTCTTGGACGTCAACGGGTATGTGAGGTACTGATTGGGCCGCATCGATCAGAATTCGAGAACTATGCTTGTGAGCTTCGCGGATCATTTCCCGGACAGGGTTTATGGTTCCCAACACATTGGATGCGTGAGAGACTGTTACGAGTTTTGCACCGTCATTCTCCAATTGCATCTCGTAATCATTCCTGTCAAGGTGTCCGTCGTCGGTAATTCCAACATATTTCAGATGACAGTGTTTCTCATGACAAAGTAATTGCCAGGGTACGATGTTGCTGTGATGCTCCATCTGGGTTAGAATGATCCCGTCTCCCGGTCCTAGATTGTAACTGCCCCAGGAATGAGCGACCAGATTGATCGCTTCTGTGGTTCCTCGGACGAAAACTATCTCTTGAGGACTGCTGGCATTGATGAATCGTGCAATCTTCGCCCGTGCCTCTTCATGCGCTGCGGTTGCTTCTTCACTGATGCGGTAGATTCCACGGTGGATGTTTGCATTGTAGTTAGTGTAGAAATTGACTAGTGAGTCGATGACTTGTTTGGGCTTTTGTGTTGTGGCCGCATTGTCTAGGTAGGCGATTGTCTTACCGTTGACTTGTCGTTGGAGGATTGGAAAGTCTTCTCTGATCCTTGATACATCGTAGGGCACAGTACTAGTGGTCTCTTTCACTCTTGGTGTCGTCTTACTAGTCTGCATGGTGTAGCCTCTGACGAGGAGGCGTATTCGTTGAAAATTTAGTGGTGTAGCTTTGGAGGTTTAGGCCATGCCGTGCTGGTGATGCTCTTCCGGGCTTCTTGCACCGGTGGCTTGTTCCTTGCCTTTTGGTATGAAACTGTGACCGCAGCCGCATGTTAGATAGTCGCCTGGGAAGTTGAACTTGAAACCGCCGCCCATCTCATTCTCCACATAGTCGATCTCAGCATCGCCCAATAAGTCGGCGCTCTTCTGGTCTGCGACTATTTTGACACCTTTCATTTCCTGGATTAGGTCGCTACCGTTTGTCTTGTCGAGCTTTAGTCCGAACTGGTAGCCTGCGCATCCTCCCGCCTTGACGAATACTCGTAGGTTTAGGGTTTGGTCCTCCACTTGCTTCAGGTAGTCGTGGACCTTGGTCGCTGCTTTGTCGGTTATGGTGATCGACATGTTTCTACTACTTATTTCCTAGTGATTGCTCCCTTTTTAACCTGAGCGTCACCGGCAAGCCAAGTCCACGTTCAATCGGGACCTGCTCGGTAAGGCGGGGTGCTTGGCTGGTCATCGGAAGACCTCTTTCTTGACCCAATCGTACCCTTTCTCCTCAAGCTTCACCGCTAAGTCTGGTCCGCCAGATTTGACTACACGGCCCTCCATTAGAATGTGGACGTTGTCGGGCTTAATGTATCTCAAGATCCGTTGATAGTGTGTAATGATCATGACACCCATCTCCGGTCCAACGAGCCTGTTCACACCCTCCGCCACGATCTTGACGGAGTCAATGTCCAGGCCGGAATCTGTCTCATCCAAGACGGCAATTCGAGGTTGCAGGATTGCGAGCTGGAGTATTTCGCAGCGTTTCTTTTCTCCGCCTGAGAATCCCTCGTTTAGATAGCGGGTTGCGAACGACTCGTCCATTCCTAGGAGTTTCAGCTTCTCCTTCAACACCTTACGAAATTCAAGGACGGAGAGCATCTCTTTCCCGAGGTCGCCTCGTTGACCGCCCTGATGTACGGCGGTGTATGCCTGTCTTAGGAAGGTCGCGAGCGGGACACCGGGGACTTCGTACGGATATTGGAAGGCTAGGAACAGTCCTTTTCGCGCTCGTTGCTCTGGCTTGAGTGGGAGAATGCTTTCCCCATCGAATAGTATGTCTCCGCTTGTGACCTTGAATTTCGGGTGACCCATTAGGGTGCTTGCTAGGGTGCTTTTTCCGGAGCCGTTGGGTCCCATGACCGCATGTATCTTGCCCTGCTCGACAGAAAGATCGACTCCTTTCAGGATCTCTTTGTCTTCGATCTTGACATGAAGGCCCCGCACGTCCAGTTGACTACTCATTTGTCTAGGGCTCCTTGTTTTTCATCGGAGCGACCCGTTGGACGTTTTAGCTGTTTGTCTCTCATCCTTTGGTTATTCTCATTCTGCGTATGACGTACGTCATATTTAAGACCCGGCTGGCAGTCGTTTTGTTGGCCGAACGCCGAGAGTATCTTCTATACGTGCGCAAAAAAAATCCGGGCTAACCTACGTCCTCATAGAATCAGGGAATCTGTTCCTTCTAGTGTCAAGTTCGAGGTTACAATAGGGTATTCCCCAGCCGCGGCTTAGTTCCGGTTAGCCGTCTGGTTGGGAGAAAAAGAAGGTTTGGCAATTCAACTAACACCGACGCGAATCAAGGGGAGCCACTACCTCCTGATTCCGAAGGATCTCGCGCAACTGCTTGAGATCAATGATCAGAGTGTCCTAGTACTCTCGATAGGAGAGTCGCCGAAAGGACAACGACTGATCTACGAGATCAAGGAACGTTCTCCGGCCGAGCAGAAATAGAGAATCAGGGCTGGATGGAAGACGGGGCTACTTCCGGAGTTTTTCATAGTTCTGGGAATAGCCATTTTCCTTGTCATGAGCCTCCTCATTGCCTTGTTCGACTTGGACATGCCCGCATGGCTTCCGTATCTTTTCCAGGGAGCAGCGATCATAGGTCTGGTGCAACTCGTCATGAGTCAAATCTTCATCAATTCCGGTGCCCTGAACCGGGCCGCGACAGACGGCACGCGTCTTTTGCTCAGCGTTTCCTATCTCACATCAGCAGTTTCCATGATTGTTGGACTAAACGTCTACTTTGCAGTAGTTCGTCGGAAGATGGCTCTAGCATCAGCCTTCTCGGGAGCACTGACAATGCCGATATTCATGATCTCAGCGCTCTTCGTCTCTTCCTTTATAGGAAGTGGCGGGGAAGTAATCCTCTCCCCTGCTGCCTTTATGATAGTGGCAGTCCTGATGCTCGTCGTCAATTTCGGAATGTTCTCGTTACAACGTTTGGCCTCAAGAAGGATTGCTAATGCTCCTACAGGGCTCGGGTTATCGCCAACAGTTTCTGTCTCCCCGCTCCCAGAGTCACCGACAACAGGTCTCCCTTCAACGGTCCAAATTGAAGGCTTGCCCTTGCAGCTGCGGTCTATGCGTGTAACCGACGATTGGGAGGAGTCTCCGACAAAAGAGGAGGGTGGGCAGTAGCAGATGGAAAAAATCATAGACATCTTAGACAAGAAATCTTTCAGATTGGGGCTGCTACTAGTTTCGACAATGATTATAATCAGCGCGAGCGTTTTCGTTTACGGTGGGATGCCCTATCAGGGAGCACTCAACGTGGGCAACCCGGCAGGATCAGATCTAAACTTCACGCTTCCTACGATAATGATTCTGTTAGTCTCGGGGACCGTGGCAGGTCTTAGCCTGTTCTCGTTCCGACGTGAAGCGGCAAAGCATGCCGGCATTGGACCTCGTGCAGGAGGATCATTCCCAACAGTGTTCACGTCCTCACGAGTGGAAGAATGGGAGGAGTCTCCGCAGAAGGAAGAGAGTTCTGAGTAGAAGATGAGCCAGAGTTGTCAATGCAGGGACTGTAGCAATCGAGTTCTACGTTGTTCGTGATAGTACTCCTTCAGTTTTCTTGAGGTTACAAAGGCGAGAAGAAAGGGGTCCATTGCGCCTCTGGGAACAGGCAGTCGGAAGGAGGTGAGAGAGAGAAATTGAAGTTTCTAAAAGTGCAGATGACAAAGAAGAGGGGCAGCATCGCTCTCATAGCTACCGGGCTGGTCGTCCTAAGTTTCCTGCTTGGTGGTTACGTAGCCACTGGAAATTGGAATCCTTGGGGCAACAGACACTACTACCAAGTACTGAACGCTAACTTCCAGGAATGTTACACTCCTGCTGGTGGCACTCCTCAGTGTCAATCAGCCCACAATGTGCTCTTCGACACTGGTGCAAAATATGTCGAGCAGCTAGTCACTTCCAACAACGAAGGCTTCTGTACCGTTGCGGCCGCTTGCAGCTTCCACTTCATCGCCATGTCAGCCTCGGCCACCGCTCCTACTGCTGGTCAAAGCTCTACAGGTACGACTACGGCAGCAACCAGCGGAGATTGTGGGGTTGCAGGCGGTACTGGTGGTCAGAACGGTTCAGAGCTTACGACTAACGGCTTCACAGCCGTAGCAGGCGCAGTAACTGACATTTCAGGAAGTTCTCCGAAAAGTTCGACAGTGGTAAACACTTTCACTGCTACTGCTACCCAAAGTGTCGCCCAGAGTTGCCTGGTCAACCAAGCCGCAAACGCCTCGGCCAACAGAGTCAATCTCGCCGCTGCAACCTTCACCGCAGTCACCCTCCAGAACTTGGACACCATTCAGATAACGTGGACCATAACCTGGACTTGGAGCTAGAACGCGTCACGCCCTCGCAAAGAGAGTCAAACCCGAAACTCGGATGTTTCAATCTCCGAGTAAACTCCTAACATAGAATCTACCAAGTTTTCGTGGACTAAGCTGTTACATTGTCTAGTAAGTTCCGAAGACTAACATCACTTGTTACAACACGTGTATTCCTCTGATCCCTCTTTCATAGACAGTTCCCCATGAGACCCAACTGGCAGTCCTTGTAGCCCTCGGGCCGTTTTTTCTATGGAGGGAGTCGAAGCGCGAAAAGTTTCATTGATTGCAATGCTGAGCCTTGCAATCGTTGTAGCAGTGAGTATGCCTGTTGGGCATGCTGCCAACAACGTTCATACTTTCTATCTTGGCAATTCAGCTGTCGGAGCTTGCAGTGGTAAGTGTGAGGGTCTAGTCACAACTACGGGTACGGCCGATACAGGTACGAGTCAGACGATAAATCAGGCTACTGGAAAGTACCAGATTCGTCCAGATACAGCAGCGACGACGACCACGGGCACTCCCTCCACGTCCGCCGTCTCTGGTTATGCATGGGTTTACAATACAGATTTGGGAGGATTATCTGTTCAGTCTGGGACTTGGACTTTTGACCTTACAGTTGGAGCGGGTCAGAATGGTCCTCAGCCTACTGCTAATGTTTGGATTACTGTTTGGAACTGCACCAGTAACAGTCTAGGATCATGTACTTTTCTATTCAAGAACTGGGACAATGCTACCAATGTTTTAGTGACTGCGCCAACCAAGCGTACGTACACTACCGGGACCATCGGACCCTTCTCGAATATTCACTACTTATCCGTAGAATATTGGATGTCATATACGGACAGTAATAATGCGAACACCAACCTTGCTGCTACTGAGACAACTGTTTCTGCGGCTTCAGATGTTATCACTCCTGGATGGAACTATGCCAATAGTCTGAGCGGCACTCTCACCTTAGCCTCAGCAGAGAAGAAGGGGCTAGACAAGTCCCTGAGCAGTACACTATCTCTTGCCTCAAGTCTTGCCGAGAAAGCT